>ERZ795046.67-NODE-67-length-132110-cov-7.870940_pt1 | contig 132110 bp, 96 predicted proteins | sample MGYA00375130_ERZ795046 | MGnify/ENA primary metagenome ERZ795046 (study PRJEB30175, sample SAMN05720202) | activated sludge metagenome | isolation source: anaerobic digester from wastewater treatment plant | place: Japan | collected 2015-05-15 ... | reverse complement strand
CGGATTTTACGTTGCCGCGTAGTCCAGCCAAGATGTTGCAAATGAGGTCGTGAGTCATCGGACGTCCGAGGTCTCGGTGGGTAAGACCGGCATGAATGGCATCAGCCTCTGCCATTCCGATCATGATGGGAAGTACCCGATCCTCGTACTTGAGGAGAACCACCGGAGAAAACTTGCCGTCGCTGGTGATGCCCAGCAATTCCAAAGGAACGAGTTTTTGCTTTGTCATAACGGTGTCTCCTTTTTGATAATCGTGTTTTCAGTTTTTATTCAGAGGATCTTTGGGACCTGCCCAAATGCCATGTTCTTGCGAGTAGTACCAACCCGGCGCATGGATGTGTGTATCCAGTAAGGGCAAACCTTTTCGTACGGTTTCCAAGGTGTATTCCCAGCTGCGCACGCCGCTGATGGCATCAAGCGCTTGCAAGTTTTGCCAACCAACGCACGCCGCACAATGCAGGGTCATTTCGGGAGTCAGTCCTTTCATCAAGCCGGTCAAGAAGCCGGCAATTGCGGAGTCCCCGGAACCTGTAGCGCTGGCAATGTATTCCGCCCGGTAGGCGGGTTGCCAAAGTTCTCGGCTGCCCCAGATAGGAAGATTCTTGGGAGAAGCGGCGCCCATCCCTTCCAGATGTTTCAAAGAACTGGTTTTCAGATAGAAGCCGCGGTGTCCCGCTTTCAGTGTGGTCATCTTGCAACCCATGGAAAGAAGCTTGTCCGCAATGCGACTGTATTCGTCGGGAGTCAGAACATCAATAAGTTCCCCGCCTTTTTGTTCTTCTTTTCGTCGGAGAAATTCTGTGGGTTCTATCATGTAGAACGCTTCTTCAATAGAGGGGACGAACACGTCTACAAACGGGAGCACGTTTTCCAATATTTTTCGCCAGGGCGCCTTGCCGGCAGGTGAATTGGGGTCGGGGAGTGCCATGTCACAACTGGTGGTGGCGCCGCATTCTTTGGCGGTTTGGAAGATTCGTTTTAGGTTTTCCCCTTCGTTCTCATACATACGGCGCATCAGGGGTGGGTAGCCAAAATGGAATAAGCGGCACTTGGTAAGGAGTTCTGGGCGTAGGTCTTCGGGCCCGAATGAATTGTTCGTACCCGGATTATGTAAGAACATGCGGTCAATTTTCGGCGGTGCCAGAACTACGGTGTAGGAACTGGCTTGTTCTGGAACGACGCGTATACCTTCGGGATTACCTCTGCTGCTGAGGATATCTAGGATCATTTTTCCAAAGGCATCTTCCCCGACACGTGCGCTGAAACACACGTTGTTGCCCAACACTTTTAGAATGATTCCGGTGTTTGAAACGGCGCCGCCCGTACTGATAGTGGCTTCGCCGACTTCGACCAACTGGCCTGGTCGGAGCAGATCATTGAGAGAAGTCGCATCCGTGGCAAACTTGGGTATGATATCCAGGCAGAGGTGACCAGCAACCATCACATCAAAGGGGCGCTCTTCACTTTCCAAGGCAGGTTCCTCCTCGTTGATGCGCTTCCGATTCTACATATAATCGTACGAGAAAGTTTACATTTTTTGCATCATGGCAAGAAATTCTGCGTTGCTTTTTGTTTTCTTGAGTTTTTCCAAAAGAAGTTCGGTGGCTTCTACCGTGGTGAGCGGGCTCAAGACTTTCAGAAGCAGCCAAATGCGTTGAAGTTCTTCCTCGGGTACCAGCAGTTCCTCTTTTCGAGTACGGGATTTTTGCACGTCAATAGCAGGGAAGATTCGTTTTTCCATCAAGCGCCGATCGAGGTGGATTTCCATATTGCCGGTGCCTTTGAATTCTTCGAAAATGACATCGTCCATACGGCTGCCGGTCTCAATAAGGGCTGTAGCGAGGATGGTGAGACTCCCACCTTCTTCAATATTTCGCGCGGCACCAAAAAACCGTTTGGGTCTTTGAAGTGCATTGGAATCCACGCCGCCAGAGAGTACCTTGCCGCTCGAAGGCACAATATTGTTGTAGGCGCGGGCAAGACGGGTAATGGAATCTAATAGAATCACCACGTCGCGTTTATGTTCCGTGAGGCGTTTCGCCTTTTCCAACACCATTTCCGCCACCTGGACATGACGTTCATACGGTTCGTCGAAGGTCGAAGCGATTACTTCGCCTTTCACGCTACGTTCCATGTCGGTGACTTCTTCGGGACGTTCGTCGATGAGCAGGACGATGACAATTGCCTCCGGATGGTTGGCGGTGATGCTATTGGCGATCTTCTGTAATAAAACCGTCTTACCCGTAAAGGGTGCGGCGACGATGAGGCCGCGTTGCCCTTTTCCTATGGGAGATATGAGATCCATTACGCGCATGGCAATCTCATCGGGTGTGGTTTCCAGGCGGAACCGCTCGTTGGGGTGAAGGGGGGTGAGATTGTCAAACAACATCCGGTCGCGTGCCGCTTCGGGACTTTCGAAGTTGATCGCCTCTACCTTGAGCAATGCGAAGTACCGCTCGCCTTCTTTGGGTGGGCGGACGTGTCCCTGAATTGTATCGCCCGTGCGTAACCCGAACTTGCGTATTTGAGAGGGCGAAACGTAGATGTCATCGGGTCCCGGCAAATAGGAATAATCGGGTGACCGCAAGAACCCAAAACCGTCCGGGAGGATTTCCAACGTACCTTCTCCGTACAAGGAGCCAGCCGCTTCAATGCTTCGCTGGAGGATTTTGAAGATCAAGTCCTGTTTCTTGAGGGCGCTATAGCCTTCAATGTTCAGTTTTCGCGCGGTGGCGATCAACTCGGTCATGGTCATTCGTTTGAGAGCATTGATAGAGATCTCGGGTCCGGTATTTTCCTGGACTACTTCGACTGCGGCGTTTCCCTTTCCAGGGTCTTGGGCGCCGTTTTTCTCCTCATTACCATTGCCACCGCCGTTTCCGTTGATATCGTCGCGGTTTTCTATTTCGGCTTCGGCTCCATTCGGCATTGCCGATTTATTTCGGTCGCCGCGGCCGCCGCGTCGTCCCCCGCCGTTGGAATTGTTGCGGAAGTGCCCACCTTTTTTGGACTTGTTGTGATTATTGAACCGATCGTTTTCCGTTCGCTCCGCCATGCATTATCCTTTCCTGTATGTTGTAGCGAATGTCTTTGTTTGTCTTTTCAAAGATTGCTCTATTTACTGTGCGTTTCTTTAATGTATTGCAGCCCAGTTGTCTCCAATACCTATGTCCACCTTCAGAGGAACATCCAAAACCGCTGCATGTTCCATAATATCTTTCATAAGCGCTGCCACATCCGATGCCTCTTCTTCAGGCGTCTCCACGAGCAGCTCGTCATGCACTTGCAAGAGTAACCGCGCGGCACGTGAGGACAGCGCTTTGTCCAACTCGACCATGGCACGCTTGATAATGTCGGCGGCGCTTCCTTGAACGGGCGTATTGATGGCGATTCGTTCGGCGGCGCTGCGTGCGGCGGCGTCTCTCGCGTTGATGTCAGGGATATACCGTCGCCGATTCAGGATTGTGGTGACATACCCGTTTGTTCGCGCCTTCGTTAAAGTCTCATCGATCCAAGCCTTAACCTGGGGATGTTGCGCAAAATAATTCTCGATATACCGTGCGGCGTCGTTTTTGGAAATTCCCAGATTCTTTGACAAACCAAAAGGAGTCATGCCGTAAATGACGCCGAAATTCACGGCTTTTGCCTGACGCCGCATTTCTGGCGAAACAAGATCTGGGAGTACGCCGAACAACCGCGCCGCGGTATCCTGGTGAATGTCGGCGTCTTTTTCAAAGGCTTCACGCAAGGGACGATCTCCCGAAAGGTGTGCCAGAACCCGCAGCTCGATTTGAGAGTAATCGGCGGATATCAATTTCCATCCCGGTTTACCTGGCACAAAGCCACTGCGAATACGTCGTCCCAGTTCCGTGCGCACGGGGATGTTTTGCAGGTTGGGGTCACTACTGGATAGGCGCCCCGTTGCCGCCACTGCTTGGTTGAAGGACGTGTGGATGCGCCCGGTCTCCGGGTGGATGAGTTTTGGCAACGCATCGATATAGGTGTTTCGGAGTTTTTCGATGGTTCGATACTCCAAGATTTTGCCTGGAAGAGGATGCTGGTCTGCCAATTGTTCCAGCACGTCCATGTCGGTCGAAAACCCCGTTTTTGTTTTTCGTACTGGTTTTAGATGAAGTTTTTCAAACAAGATCTGCTGCAATTGTTTTGGCGAGTTTATCTGGAACACTTCCCCAGCCGTCTCTGTAATCTCTCGCCGAAGCGCCTCAAGCCGAATTTCAACTTCCTGCTGCAATTTCTCAAATACAGTGCAGTCAATGGCAATACCGACCTGTTCCATGCGAACGAGGACACCGATTAACGGGATCTCCAGATTGTAAAACAGTTGATCGAGCTCCCTTTGTACGAGTTCTTCTTTGAACCGCTGGGTCAATTGCCATGTGACATCCGCATCTTCACAAGAATAAGCGCCTGCACGTTCAATGGGAACTTGATCGAAGGTAATTGCTTTTGATGCCCTCCCAATTAAATCTTCTATGGGGGTCATCTTACGCTTGAGATAATGGAGGCTGATTTCATTTAAATTATGCCTTAAAAGGGAGGGGTCTGTCAAATACGACGCGACCATCGTGTCAAACGCAACACCTTGCAGGTTGATGCCTTCGCGTGCCAATACGATCCAGTCGTATTTAATGTTGTGCCCTGTTTTCTTGATATGAGGATCTTCCAGAAGGGGGCGTAAGGTATCGAGGACGAAGGATTTATCCAGTTGGCGCGGGTCGCGTTCACGAGAAGGCACGGTTTCCTGGAGGGGGTAGTTTTCCGGTGACGAGACGGTATGTCCTATGGGAATGTAATATGCGGTACCTTCTTTACAGCAGAGTGAAATCCCCACAAGACGTGCGCGCATGGGATCGGTGGAAGTAGTCTCGGTATCCAGCGCAAACTCACCGTTTGTTTTCATTTCGTTTACTACCGCGAGCAAGGTTGCCGCGTCTGTCACAATATGGTATGCCGTAGGTTTTGCCGCGGCAGTATCCGGCGGAAATTCATCGAGTAATGTTCGGAACTCCAACCGAGAGAAGAGCTCTGCCATACGGGCTCGATCAAACGGTTTTCGAGCGAGGTTTTCTAAAGAAAAATCAAGCGGCACATTCTTATCAATGACAACCAGTCGGCGGCTGAGAAATGCGGCCTCTCGGTCTTGTTCGAGACGTTCTTTTAGTTTTCCCTTCAATTCCGAGAGGTGATCGTAAATGCCTTCCAACGAGCCATATTGTTCGAGTAACGTTTTTGCAGTTTTTTCTCCAATCCCTCGTACGCCCGGGATATTGTCTGCTGTGTCGCCGATGAGTCCCAGAGCATCCGGTACTCTTTCGGGAGGCACACCAAATCTATTTTTCACGTCTGCCGGTTCGTACCAGACTCCTTTGTCTCCCTTTGCCGGGTCGAAGATATGCGTCTTGTTGGTGACCAATTGCAAAAGGTCTTTATCGCCCGTAACAAGCACAACCTCCAACCCCGCATCTTCTGCGTGTCGCGCCAGTGTTCCCATCACGTCGTCTGCCTCCACGCCTGGAACACGAATAAGGGGAAGGTTCAGTGCGTGTACCAATTCATCGATCCAGGGCATTTGAGCGACAAGTTCTTCGGGGGTTTCGGGACGGGTCGCTTTGTAAGCAGGGTATATATCTTCGCGAAAGGTCTTCCCGGGGGCGTCGAATACGACGGCGATATGGCTGGGATCGTGTTCTCTCAGGATTTTCAGCAAAATACGCGCGAAACCGTAGACGGCGTTTGTGGGCTCGCCTTTCGAATTTGTGAGCCGTTGTATAGCGTGAAATGACCGATATGCGTATGCGCTTCCGTCGATCAAATACAGTTTTTGATTCATGTCATGCCTGTTTGCCGGTCACTGCGAGTATTTCTTTAGCCGCTTTTTGAGAGGCACCTGTTTCGCCTAACTTTCTTTTTACTTCTTCCAGGTTTTGGATCATCTGCTTTCGCGCATTCGAGTCTTGCATTAACTCCAAGGCAACGGGAAGAACGTTTTCGGGCGTGGCGTTGTGCTGAATGAATTCGGGAACAATGCTCTTCCCGGCGATGATATTGACCATCCCGATATATTCAATTTGTACCAAGAGACGCGCCAGAAGGTAGCTGACCGTAGCCACGCGATACAGAATGATCATGGGGACGCCAAAGAAAGCCGCTTCCAGAGTTGCCGTGCCCGAAGCCACGAGGCAGAAACGCGCGGAAGCAAGAACCTCGTAAGAATTGCCCACCGTCGTGCGTAGCGGCAAGTCGCCCGCCAAAGACTTTACCTGGCGTTCCCGTTCTATGTCAACACAGGGGACAACCAGCTCCATTTCAGGATAACACGTTCGAAGTTCTCGTGCTACGTCAAACATGACGGGCGCGATACGGCGAATTTCCTGCTCTCGGCTTCCCGGCAGCAAGGCGGTGACCCATTTATCCGTCGGTGGTTGTTGCACGGACAAAGAAGTCAGATGGTCTATGAGGGGGTGTCCTACGTAGGTACAATCAACTCCTGCTTCTTTGTACAATTGTTCTTCAAAAGGAAAAATCACAAGTACTTTTGTGACACGTTCCGCCAAAACGTGAATTCGGCCCGGTTTCCATGCCCATACCTGCGGCGCAATATAATAGACGACGGGGATACCCAAACGCTTGGCTTCACCTGCCAGACGTATATTAAATCCCGGATAGTCAATCAATACCAGTACGTCAGGCTTCGACTTTTTTAGATAGTCCACCGTTTCGTAAAACAAGCGACGGATGAATGGGAAAGACCGCACCACCTCCGCGAAGCCCATGATGGCTTTTCCGGCAAGGTCGTATCGCAAGTTCATGCCCGCTAGGGCCATACGTTGTCCGCCCAGTCCCTCGCAAACCACGGTGGGTTCCAGAGCATGTAGGGCTCTGACCAAGTTTGCGCCGTGAATGTCGCCGGAAGATTCTCCTGCAACTAGGAAAATTCTAGTCACGAATGATGTTCACCCCGTTGTTTGAGTCAGTCCCAATGGGTCAATGCGCAGATGAGTCGATTGTTTGCTTTCCCGTGGTTAAGCGGATAGTCTCCATGACTTGTTGTGCAAGTAACATGGCGGCAAGGGCATTTTCTCCCGAAACCACAGGTTTTTTCCGTTCCCGCACGCATTCAATAAACGAAGACAGCTCGCGTTTCAAAGGTTCTTCTCGTGTCACAGGGAGGCTTTCTATAGAGATACACTCCATAGGCGAGGCACCCGGCGGTAAAGGACCCGGCTTCTTCCGGTACACGCGTACCTCCTGTTCGCTGTAATCCGTTGACATATAGGCGTCGGGTTCAAAAATGCGAATTTTTCTCATTCTATCCATCGAAACACGGCTTGCTGTGATGTTGGCAACGCAGCCGGAAGCAAAATGGATCCTTGCATTGGCGATATCTTCTGTGGATGAAAAAACGGGCACTCCGATTGCATCCAACGAGACGACCGGGGAAGCGTCGAGTGCTTGTACGATTTCCAAATCATGAATCATAAGGTCCAGTACAACGCTCACGTCGTCTCCTCGCATGGGGTAAGGGCTGAGTCGGTGGCATTCTATAAAGCGTGGACGTTTGACCGCTTGAAGGAGGGCGATGACCGCACCGTTAAACCGCTCTATGTGGCCTACTTGTAAGATACGGTTCTTTTTGGCGGCCGTCTGTACCATGTTTTCGGCTTGGGATATAGTTGCTGCAAGGGGTTTTTCCACTAGAACATCCACACCCGCTTCCAATAATTCTAAGGTCAGATCGTGATGCAGAGTGGTCGGGACAGCCACAGACGCCGCATGAATGCCTTGCGCAACCACTTCTTTCACCGAAGAAAATACACGGCCGGCACAAAAATCGGCTGCGGCGCGATTTGCCCTTTCGGGGTTGGGATCAATCACGCCAACCAGTTCGACGTCTTCCAGAGTGGAATAGATACGTGCATGGTGGTAGCCGAGATGTCCTACCCCTAACACGGCGACACGAACAGTTGTCATAGAGAACTCCCCAGAAGACTTTCGGCTTCACAGGCGGCGTGCCGGCATGATGTGTTGCCTTTGAAATTACATGGTGACGCCGCGCAAGGAATTGCGGAAAAATTCCAGAAAATGAGTACGCTCCTCACAATCTTCGACTTTTGCCTCGATTTCATGTAACGCCTGCGTGGTGTTTAAATTGGAACGAAACATGATTTTATACATGGCTTTTATACGAGCGCGGGTTTCATCACTCATGCCATATCGTTTGAGACCTACGGTATTAGGCCCATAGCAACGAGCCGGGTTGCCTTCGACGATCATATAAGGTGCAACATCTTTGGTTACTCGGGTCATGCCGCCGATGAACGCCAATTTTCCGATAACACATTCCTGATGGACGCCACTCAAACCGCCGAAGATGGCGTTGTCTTCAACTTCGACATGCCCCGAAAGCGAAGCGCAGTTAGCCATAATGACGTTATTGCCCACGTGGCAATCGTGGGCAACATGTGAGTACGCCATAAACATACACCCATCCCCGATAGAGGTCACGCGATGGTCATCGTCGTAACTCGTCATGGTACTTGCGCTGATAGTGACATGCTCCCGGACTTGGTTGCGATTACCCATTTGGACGCGGCCAATCAGACCCGGCTTATGCTTCTTGTCTTGGCATAGTATACCGATTTGGGCGCCGCTGAAGATTTCGTTGAACTCCCCAATCACGGTTCTTCCCGTGATGACACAATGGGGACCGACTACCGTGCCGCGGCCTATTTTGACATGCGGTCCAATGATAGTAAAAGCTTGCACTTCCACATCTTCTGCCAATTCCGCTTTGGGATCAACAATCGCCGTAGGATGGATCTTCATCGAAAAACTACTCCTTTACATCCACACCTCTAGGTTCCGTACGCGTGAGAAATCGTCTCATCCACTCTGGAAAGGGGAAAGGGGATTATCATCCTTTGTACACGTGGAGCCGCGGGCATTCAGGATTTACTCCGAGCCCGAAAACTTTCCAAATTTCCAAAGGTTCGTTGCCCGTATTTACTACCGGTACACCTTTCACTGCCGAATCATGCGTAACAAGTAATTCATCACGGTTCGGATCGCCGCCTGCGACGTCCAACCCGCCGATGGTACCTTTACCGCGCCAAACGAAAAGAGAATAAACCCCGTTATCTTTGGAAATATACGTGCATCCAGGGTGCACAATCAACCGTATCCCGCTGAACTTATCCGTATTGTAGAAGATCCAATCTTCTGTGCCGGCATCGTTTCCACGCAAGAAAACCGGCGGCGTGTGTCTATTCTCGTATATGTAGGGATCGCCGCACAACTCCCAGTTCACCTGTTTGAGCGCTGCGCGTTCTCCATCCCGAGTGCGGTCTTCCTCGGAGATGTCCTTGAACAGTAATTCTTTCGAGATGATCTTGCCGCCACATTTCGCCTGCCACATAGAAAACACGTCGGAGTTTTCTTGAAGCTCAAAGGTCACTGCAGTACCCGGGGCATGTAATACCCCAGCAGGCACATGGAATCCGTCTCCCGGGATCTGTTTGAACGCCGGCGCATGTTGCAGAATGAGATCGCTATCCCATTTTTCCAAGTAAGGGAGGAAGATTTTCTCCTGGAGCCCTTGCCGGACGATATACGGGTGACACCCAAGAAACGTCTCCGGATGGGGTCCCATATCCACTCCAGATGGAAAATAGTACGCTTCTTCTTTGGCATTCGCTCCGACTTTCTGGGCGTCGTGTTGTTGTTGGTGAATATGGTAGGGTAAGCGGTCACTGTATTCGAACAGCTTTGCCAATCGGTGCAGACCCGCCCCATATTTTTGATAATACTCTTTTCCCAAAATGATCTCCGGTAGAGTTCGGACGGCTTCTGCCAGGCTAATGCGCACGTCGACACCGGCAAGGAAACTGAGTCCTTCGCCTTCGAGAGGGATGGTGTTATCGGCGGGCGTTTCGGACGCTAGCCAACGTTCGCAGATGAAGCCACGAGGCCCGCGGTCTGCCTGTTCGCGCGTGAGTCCCAGACGAAATGCTGGCGCTAAGAAATCGCGAGCTACCCAGGCTGGTTCAAGTCGGAGGATTCCGTTTCCATCGGACAGCGCCTTTTCCAAAGCGGCAATCTTGCTGTGATCGTGTGTCATGGAAAGTCCTTCCTGAGATTTTACCCGACTAGAGATATTTCTGAAAGACGGTCTACAAAAGATTCTAACCTATTATGTTACGGGGCAATTGTCTCTCAGTCAAACTGATGCAAGAGCCCGGGTTATGCAAGTATGTTTTTGTAGAACGTAGTACGAATATTGTCGCGGCCTGTTTCCCCAGGAAGAAGCCAAGCAGTCCCGAAAAAGTGCCAAGAACGTTTTCTTCTCGTTATCCTCCTCCCGGATTAGGAACGTCTTTTTTCCCGTACGAGGTATCTTCCGCACCTTCCTACAACTTCCATTACGAGAAGTCCCTTAGGCACGATGGGGCAATTTCCTCAGGAATGGGGGAATGGTTTTCCTCGAACTACGCGGTTAAGGAGATGGTTTCGTGGCAGGGAAGACTTAGGGTGAGCTACCGAACAATTGGGGTTATTTGGTGAGTTCAATGATCGGAAAAGAAATCGTCATTGTTTTTCCATCGCGGTACACGGTCAACGTGGCGGTGTCGCCTATGAACAAATCCCAAATAGCATAGTCAATTTCCACTGCGGTTCGAATGGGTTCGCCGTTGACGGACACGATGACGTCTCCCGGACGTAATCCGGCTTGATACGCTGGAGAATTCTTGAGAATCTCTGTGACGACGCACCCCGAATCGGACTGGGGACCCACTCTGCGTAATGCCTCGGGCATAGCAGCTACATCCTGTACATGAAATCCGGGCCAGGGCTCTCTTCTTCTGCCAAATCGGATGATTTCTTCTGCAACTCGGCGTGCCCGGTTGATGGGTATAGCGAATCCCAAACCGATGCTACCGCCGCTAGGACTGAAGATCATCGTGTTTACTCCGATCACCTGTCCTTTGGCATTGACGAGCGGACCGCCGCTGTTGCCTGGGTTTATCGCCGCGTCAGTTTGAATCATGTTTTGGTAAAGACGTTCCCCATCGCCCACTTTGGGGCTTACCCGACGGTTGGTAGCGGAAATCACTCCGACAGTAACCGAGGGCACCGGATCGCGGATTAATCCCCCGTAAGGATTTCCGATGGCGATCACCCATTCCCCGATAATCAAATCTGATGAATCGCCTAACTCGACATAAGGAAAACCGCTCCCCTCTGCTTTTAGCACAGCCAAGTCCGTGCGTTTATCTGCTCCTACGAGCTGGACTTTGAGCGTTCTGCCGTCCGGTAAAGTGACGGAATCTAGGTAATCGGCGCCTTCGACTACATGGTAATTTGTGAGGATATGCCCCTCTCGGTCAAAAATAAAACCACTTCCAATCGAGTCTACCTTGCGATAGCGGGGCACCGGTAGGGCAAACAGGTCCCAAAAGTCTGATCCAAACGGGTTAGGTCGTTGTTCTACGATCACGTTGATGGACACCACGGCGGGAGCCGCACGCTCGATGGCGCGGACGATCGCATTGCGGCGCGAATCGGCGATCTCCGGTTGCTGCGCCAAAGCCGCCGCGCACAGGGCGACAGAGACGCAGAACAAAATTGGTCTGGGCATCCGTTTCAAGAACATATAATTGTGTCCATTCACCAATTACTTGGGGCTTTCAAATGCCTTTTCGGTGTTATCCGGTGCCGGGTTTTCGTTTGCTGTCGAAACGGGTTCCGGCTGTTGCGTTACTTGCACTGTGGCGCTATCTTTTGTTGTCTCGGTGCCGCCCGAAGCCGTTGGTTCGGCAGGAGTCTCGGGTGTACTTGCGGGCGATGCATCCGTCACGTTTTGTTGTGATTCAGTCGGAGTCTCTTGTTTTTCTGCAGGAGGTTCCGTCGCTGCTAGTTTCAATGTATTGGGGTCTATCATGAGCGTGGCAACATCGTCGTTTTCTGCTACGAAAACGATGCCTTTTTCCACGAAAAAGACGGGACGTTTTTCTTCTTGGGCAACTCCGAACTGTAGGGTTATCTGTTTGCCATTGTCTAGGGTTATCCGTAACAACTCCTGAGATGAGCTGGACAATTGTTTCTCATTAGGCAAGATGTCTGCTGCCTCGAACCCCGTAATAGAAGTCAGAAAAGACTCAACTGCGTTCTTATCGGCGGGCGTGGTTGCTCCAGCCAGGGTCAGTTCGAAGGTATCTTCACCGCCGGAATCGGCTTTTTTGTGGGTTAGCGTGAAAGCATTTTCGGGGCGCTGTACCTCCACGGACGTGATTTCATCTTCACTTACGTCGGCGATTTTTCTCTGGTAAATATCTTTGGGACCGACGAATATTTTATTGAAATCTGTCCGCGCTATCACTGTAGTCAGTGCGGCACCATCGAGCCGTGCATAGACACCGTCCAGGGCGGGTGAATCATTGCCGAATTCCAACGTATGGGTCTCTCCCGATTTAAGACGTAGCACGACCCTGCGCGTGGGAGCATCCAGCCCTGTTCCTGTGGCGGAGTCCGCATAGTCCGCAGGTTTCCAGGAAGCCAGCGTGCTGGCTACGGTGTCCAAGGTGTAATTTTGTGTCTCGAGGTCGAGTTTTGGTTTTTCCACTGACCACTTGTTGTCGACCTTGACAAGGACAGTTTCGCCTTCAGGGCGCACAATCTCGATTCGTTCGATATCATCTTTGGTAAGGGTCAATCCATCCAGATCAAACAAGCCGGAAGATTTCCCTAAGGCGTACAAGCGGTCGAAATTATACTGGGAAACACTGTATATAATTTCCCGTGACTTCCCGGAAACACGAACATATCCATCCTTCCCAGGGTCAGGCCTACCTCCTTCAAGAACCAGAGGTTCTGTTACATCACTCCGGGTGACCTTACAGACAAACGCGGGCGGCTCCAGGCCCCATTCCGCTTTTTTGGCGGGATCGACCACGTCGACTGCCATGAAGTTGTCAAATACGCGAAGGAAGGAATCCAGACTGGTCTGTTTGAAGGTTTTGCCCGCTGGCCCTCCTTCTGCCAGAACCCACTCATACTCGGGTTTGGTCTCTTCTTTTTTGGCTTCTTCGCCTTCTTTCGATTCGCCTTCCGCTTTTTGTTCCTCGGCTGGCTTTGGCTTTTCGCGTTTTTCCAAGACCAACCGACGGTTCGGTGTCTGTAGTTCAATTTTTGTGATCTTGTCTTGTTCTACTTTTGCAATGGTCTTGTCAACCCATACGGAGGCTTCGGGCGCTTTGTCGGTTTCTTCTTGCCACATGCCGGCATCGCGGCGCGGGCTCTTATCTATGACAAACACGGTGTTCCCATCAGCGGTGCGGGCAAAGACTTGCTTATAGTCCGCTTGCTTACCCACAAGAATATGAAACGCGGGGTTCGTGTCGTCTTTCTTGTACCCCACGACATGGAAGGCTTGGTCATCCGCGAGATTATATTGCTTCAGTGCGTCTGCAGAGACATTTTCATGACGGACTTCTCCCTTGAGCAGAAGCAACATATCGAGGAAATCACCGATTTTTTTGGCATCCACGGGAGCGTTGAAATGATTATCGATTTGCCATGATTCCGGATCATCCGGCAAGCGGGAAAGCAAGACCTTTTCATCCGCCTTTCCTCCACTATATAGTTCCAGACGAGCCACATCCGCTTTGCCCAATCCGGACGGCATGAGTTCGGATAGTTTTACGGATTCCTCCAAGGGCGGGGGAGTTTCTTTTACTTGCTTGATGACCACCAAAACGACTAATACGACTAGTATCACCGCCAAAGCCACCAACGTCCTCGGTTTCATCGCGTTATCTCCAATCCTTTCTCATCTTATTCCCATGGTTCTAACCTACACGTTATTGTTTTGAAGCTACCGCGTAAGCGAGTTCATACCGGATGCGGCTGCGCCGGCGCAGGATAGCGACAGCAACACCCACGGCAGCTACCAGTGCGTTGATCCCGACATAGTTTACGGCTTTCCAGAAGAAACGGGTGCCCGTGTCAGGCCGCTCGATCGCGCGATTGACGGGCTTCTTGCCACGAATGTTGACCAACTCGTCTCCTAACGCAGCGGCGTCAATGCTGTTGAGCAACAAGTCTTTGTTATCCACGCTGCGAAGCAGGTTGTCCGTAAAGGCTTGCGCACAACCGATCAGGATGAGTTTACCTGGTGCGGGCGTGACGGGCGTAGCGGGAGCCTCTTCTTTGTCGTCGTCAGGTATGGGCGGCATTCCCGGACGCGGTTGTACGGGAGGCCAGGCAGGCCTTGGTTTGTCTTTGTACGCGTCGGGGAACTGACCCGTCACCATGACCATTAAGGGGTACTGGGTGCCTTTTTCCGGAGGTTCTTGGGTCAAGGCTGTGTTCAAGGCTTCCGATGGGGCATCGCCCGCAACTGTCCACGCGCGGTCGGTAGTGGACATCAATACCTGATAGTTCAATCCGAGCGATGCCAGCTTGTCCTTGTCCAAGTTGATAGCAGTCCCCCAGAGATACAGCACCGTCGCCAGCCAATTGGTAATTGAAACATCCTGATTCATGGTACTCGAGGTAACCACAATATGCGTGGGGAGATTGACGGGCTGTCCTAAGCCCAGCAGATCCGCCAGCGATCCCGTCGAGATGTTCAGCGGGACGTGGTTCACATCCATCAGAATATCTTTTGACACGCCGAGTCCGTAAGCTTCCAGCAACGGGTTTACTTCAGGCCGATTATCGTTTTGCGATAAGCTTAGGCGGTTTCGAGTGACGCGGTAATCCCAGTCGTATTGCTGAACCGCCATGACAACCGATTTGCCAGACACAAGGGCGCGATTTATCTCGTATCGTTGACGATCGTTCAATTCGCGAGGATTCAAGACGACCAAAACATCATATTCGTCAGGCAGTTTGCTCGTTTTCGTCAGGTCTACGCGACGCACATCGTATTTTTCATGTTCTAACCATTTCTGGACGAGAGAGAACGGGTCCATGCTCTCGGGTACGGGTTGTCCCATTTGCATATAGAGCTGACGCATTTCGGGAGGGACTGTGTCTCGAGGGGCGACCAGCGCCACAACGGGGGCTTTTTCGCGCGTAAGTTTGAAGACGATATTCATGAGTCGGTATTCAAGTTCATTGAGGTTATCGGGAATGATCTGCGGGATAATTTCTTCTTTTTTATCGCGATAACCAACCCCGATACTGGAATAAATCAGTTTGTTCGATACTTGGTCAGCTTCCATGGTTTGCACTTGGAACGGAACGACGCCTTTATCCAGCATGCGTTCCTCGATGACTTTTGACTCGTCCTTTTTCTCTTCCTTTTCTTCCAATCCCAAGTCTTGCGCTTTTGCTACCACATTAGCCGCCCGCAGATATACGGTTGAGAACTGGAGTTTTCCACCCGAGGCGACACGAAGTTCGTCGAGTTTGTCGGTGATATCCTGTTCGAGTTTACTCATGCTCGCGGGCATTTCGTTTTTGGGCGTGATATAGACTTTCACCTGGACGGGGGCATCGAGTGAGGCAAGGATGTTCCGAGTTGCTTGGGACACTGTGTAGATTTTGTTTTCAGTAAGGTCGAACCGGCCGAAACTTTGCCCTGCCACCAGCCAGTTGAACAGGAGACCGATTGCCGCGCACAACGCAGTCGCCGTGCTGAAATTCAGGCGTGCCCCTGGCCGGTTGCGTCCGTCAATGTACATGACATTAAGCCCCAAAAAGAGGGCGGTCCAAACCACAAAATACAAGACATCCGTTATCTCAATAACACCGCGTGTGAACGCTGTGTAATGGCTGACGACGCCTACTGCTGTTGAAAGGATTGTCCCGAGGCGTGGAAAGACACCATCAATGTACGAAGCGACGAAGTCCGTGCCCAGTAAGAAGATGGCAAAACAGACCAGCAGGGTCACCACAAACGCTACGATCTGATCCTTGCAGAAACCGGAGACGAAAATACCGATGGATAGGAAGAACGCGCCGAGCAGACAGGTGCCAATGTAACCACCGAGGACAGCCCCGTTGTCGGGATTGCCCAATCGGGCAAGCATGATAGGCACCGTCAATGTTGCAGCTAGGGTTGCCACGAAGAAGGCAAAAGTGGCTAGAAATTTGCCTAGCGACAGTTCCCAAGCGCGCATAGGAAAAGTAAGCAGCATTTCCCATGTGTTTTCTTTGCGTTCTTCTGCCCAAACCCGCATGGTAACCGCTGGGATGAAGACGCACAGCAGAATCGGAAGGTTGCCGAAGAAATTCCGCATATCCGCTACGGGAAATGCGAAAAAGGTCGTCATGTACAAGCCCACGCTGATCAGTAAGAACACGATCATGAAGATATAGCCGATGGGCGAGGTATAAAAGGCTTTCAAGTCTCTCCGGAATATCGTCAACACGTTGTTCATCTATGCTCTCCTCACCTATTCCCGAACCCCTTCGACTTTCTCGGTCAACGCTAGGAAGGTTTCTTCAAGTGTTAAAGGTCTATTACTGAGTTCGCATATTTCCCAGCTCTTGAGTCGGGCGAGTTTTCCGATTTCGCGCCAGAGTTCCGAACCCGGATGCCCATAAAGAAGAAACGAAACAAAACCGTCTCGTTCTCCCGTGTACTCGACCTTGCGAACGCCATCGCACCCCGAAAGGAGGCGTTCCAGCGTTTCACGTTCTCCGACAATCGAGACAGAAACCCGTTCGAACTGTTTGGCGCGTTCGCGGAGTTCTTCGATTGTCCCGTCCCCTACAATGCGTCCCCGATTGATAATTACGATGCGGTCGGCTGTAGATTCAACCTCATGCAATATATGCGTGGAAAGGATGACAGTGCGTCCTTGCGCCAGTTTGCGGATCAACATGCGGATTTCGATGATTTGATGAGGGTCTAAACCCGAAGTGGGTTCGTCGAGAATGATGATGTTTGGGTCGTGAATTAAAGCTTGCGCAAGTGCAGTACGCTGTTTGAATCCTTTGGACAGCTCTCGGATCACACGACGGTACATAGGGCGTAAGCCACACTCTTCCAAAACCAATTCTGTCCGTTCTTTGAGACGGTTGCCCGAAAGTCCCCGCGCTTTACCGACGAAATCCAAGTATTCGGCAACTTCCATGTCCATATAAAGAGGCAAAACTTCGGGAAGATAGCCGATACGCTTGCGAACCTCGACAGGCTGTTCCAACACATCCAGTCCGTCCACTTTGGCGGTGCCCGATGTGGGGCGCAGATACGTGGTGAGAATCTTCATCGTCGTCGACTTGCCGGCACCGTTGGGACCTAACAAGCCGACGATTTCGCCTTGTTTCACCTCGAAGGACACGTTTTCCAGCGCCACCACAGGGCCGTAGTGCATGGTCAGTTTCTCTGCTTTAATCATCTCTCCTAAACTCCGTCTTGGCGACCCATGGGTTCTATGTTGTCCGGACACAGCGTACCAACCGCGATAGGGTCGGTACGAAGAAATGAGCATGTATGAGCATTATCGAGCACAAAACGCCCCGCCATAGGGCAGCAAGATTTATGCCCAATTTCAGAATGTGATATCTAATGAGATTAACACCATAACCTCAAGAATTTCAAGCATCTACAAAGCAAAGGTTTGTTAACCTGGATACAACAAAACTACCTGGCGTCCTCATTTGCGACACTGGCTCCTCTTTTGAGGTCGTAAGGTTGTATTGATACAGCGTCCTTTGCTGTCTTTCACAATCGGGCTTAATAAATTGTTATTCTTCGATCGGCTACACAAGTTTCCAGTTTTGTTTGTGAGCGCAACCGAATAATTCTCCTCGTGTTCTTGTGGGGGCGAGGCAAGTTTCATCCTTTCCCGTCCCTCCTCTCGACCCATTTCTTCGCACACTTCCGACACACCCTGAAAAGAGAGGCATTGATCGGTCGGGCGATCACAGGGGGTTGTCCCTCCCTTGTTCAGGAGAGCCTCTTTTGTCTAATGCCCGTCCTGTTATCATTGCGAGGAGCGAGTCTTCGACGAGACGAAGCAATCCCCACAACCACAGCGCAAGAGGACTAAGGGCAAGTTCAGGGTCGTTGTTGGGTACCCGAAGGGATTGCCACGTCGTACCTGTCGGCACTCCTCGCAATGACATTGGGGGGATAAAGCCCAGGTCGACCTCGTCGATACAACGCCATACTTTTATGAACTCATATAATAATTACGCTCGTGCTACGGTAGATATACGTCTTTTTGCTGCTCCCGTGCGAAATCCGCGGTTATGTTTGTGGGAAAAAGTGCTATGATCGCTTGGTTACGGCGAATCGAAGACAACCCAGGGAGAGTGAGCGATGAAGCTTTTCCGTCTAGAAGACAGGACCCGCGAAGATTTCGCGGCGCACAACGAACAAGCAAAGGCTTTGTGGGCGGATTTTCATGCGCGGCGTCATTTACGAGTGCCGGTGCGGTTCAACACCAACCCGAGAATCCTGCTGCTCAATCCCGAGTATAACGTACGCAATATTTCGTATGAAGCCTATATGACGGACCCAGAAACCATGTGGAACGTACAGCTCGAATGGCAATACTGGGTGCGTTACTACTTGCCGGGCGATCACGAGAAAGGACTTCCGGACTGTTGGACAGTGAACATAGATTTCCAGAACTTCTATGACGCCGCATGGTTCGGCTGCCCCGTCCACTACCGAGAACGTCAGGTTCCCGATACGTTGCCTATACTCGGTAATGGCAAAAAGTACCTATTATTTGATCGAGGTTTGCCGGAACCTTTTGAGGGAGAATGGCCTCAACGCGCCCTTCGCTATTTGGAGTTATTCAAAAAGAAATCGGAATCCGGCGCGAGTTTTTTGGGGCGTCCGGTGCGTTTCGGTGGGTATTTGCCTTTTGCGAGTAGTGACGGGATCTTTACATTAGCTGCCAGTCTCAGGGGTGCCACGGACCTTTGTACAGACTTGATAACTGATCCTGACTATGTGCGGGAACTCTTGAAATACATTTGTGAGGCATTGATATCTCGAATTAAGGCATGGCGTCATGTCTTGGGCATACCGGAAAAGATAGACGGATTTGGGGCTGCAGATGATGCCATCGAATTGATTTCGACTGAGGCTTATGAGGAGTTTGTTTTGCCTTTTCATGTGCGATATTTTGACGCGCTTGGAACAGACAAAAATCGGGGAATGCATCTGTGCGGTGATGCTCAGCGCCACTTTGTGAAAATACGTGATGTTTTGGGGGTGTCTCAGTTCGATACAGGATTTCCCATCGATTTTTCCAGATTGCGCCGTGATTTGGGACCGGATGTCTTGGTGTCCGGCGGTCCTGCAGCGTACAATTTTCTACAAGACGACACAAAGGTTATCGAAGAAGAAACTCGAAGGATACTTCGCTCCGGAATTCTCGAGGGCGGACGATTCATTCTACAAGAAGGCAATAATCTCCCGCCTTGTGCGCGATTGCAAAATTGTGAAACCGTATACCAGACCGCCCTGCGTGAAGGCCGAGTAAGCTCGTAAAAGTTCCTGCCCAGATTCTAAAGCGAACCGATGCCGCCCGGCCCAGCAGCCTGTGCAATTTTTAGGGCGAGGTCGTTTGCCTCTGGCGACGTGTCGAAAAAGTTGTCATGTTCAAAACAGGTGGTGATGCGATCTTGCGCCCGGTTGTTGTAGTTCATCGCCGTAGCAACGTTGTGAACGACATTTTCCGTTATTTCAATGAAACCGCTACCCTCATCCAGATAGATTCCGCCGGGTCTACCGGGACCACAATCGTGAATATAGTTGGCACGAATGACAGAACCGGGTTGGTTGCCCAACGTGTAAATTGCCCCGCCGTCATCGCGGCGTAGCATGACGTGGTGGATGTGGTTGTATAGGATGCGGTTGTTTCCAGCAGGGGTCGGTTTGGCGAAGCGATAAGGGATTTCTTCGTATGCGCCCCCTCCTGCATCTTCTTCACCCCATCCCCATCCCATGGATATCCCAGAATAAGGTAAATGAGAAATTTCGTTGTGTGCTAAAACCGTGCCGTTGGCATAGCCGACAAAAATGCCGACGCTTCCTTCGAACTCTACTCCACAACGGCTTATGGCGTTTGCAAGTACATGCGTATTACGAATGCTCATCCGTGCGTCGCTGGGATGGTGGTCTTCCGCCGTAACATCTCCGATCTGGATGGCAGTTCCGGAAATATCCTCAAAACGACACGAGGCGATGAGATTATTGATGCACCCGCTTTCTATGTCGAGTCCCGCGCCGCCCAATTTAGTAAATGTACAGTCCTCAAATCTGCATCCGACCGCATGTCGCAATACAATTGCTCCGGGACTTTTTCGGTATTCGTTATGGACGGCAGCCAGGTTTCCGTTGCGTGAAAACACATTGTCTGGGGTGATAGTGAAGTTTGCCTGAACGTCAATATGTCCCTCCTGTTCGGGACGAAGCCATGTCGTTTCGGCGAATGCGATTCCTTGGAAAATTATATGGTGCACTGGCCGGGAAGGCTCACCCTCTATGCGAACCAATTGTTCCAATACGGGCACGACCGTTTCTGCAGAAGCCATGTCTTCTCCGGGGTGAGGCAGATAGTGCAAGGTTCTGGTTGTTGGATCCACGTACCACTCGCCGGGTTCGTCCAGTAACTCAAGGGCATTTTCGATATAGGCAGGTTGCTGGATTTGCACTCCTTCTTTGTGTGCGGCTAAGTACAATTGGGGTTGTCTCAGATAAACCTGTGCCGTGCCGTTATCTCCGGGCAGTATTTTATCGACCTTGACGATCATGTGTGCCCACACCGTGAAGAATCCCAATTCGATATCTTGAGGATTCCGCCAATGCGCCATTTCCGGCTTGTTGATGGCGAATCCTGCGAGCCCGTCCACATGATCCCAGTCCCCGATTCGGGTTGCCTCCCCCGTACAATCTCTACTGGCGCGGACGGCACGTTTGCCATTTACAAAAAAGTGTCGGAATCGGTCGAGTTCCGCGGTGGTTTGCCATTTGCCGCTGTCGTCCTGTTGCCAGTTCGAAAGGACCCGACCTCCACTTATGACGGGTTTTTCTCCTTCCCAAGCATGGAAGATTACGCACGTTTCGGGACCCGAAGAATCTTCCGGAGTAAAGACCAGCGGTTCGTTCAGCCGGTACGTTCCCCCGCGTAAAAGAACGGTGACGGACGTGGGTTTTTGCACTTGCAGTACCTGCCTTACAGCACGTTGTGCCCGCGCCAACGTCTTAAAAGGCGCGGACTCGGTACCCGGGTTTTCATCCGATCCGCTGGGTGATACGACAAAAGAAACAGAAGAAGGAACAGGCTCCGTTTGGATCGGCGTGAACAAGGGTGGGGTAACGTACACGGCGAGTTGTGTCAAGTCAACGGTCTCTTGCGTTTTATTTTCGACCGTCAGTGTGTTTGCGCCGCTTTGAAGTGCTGCAACGGCAACGCTGCCGGTATCGTCTACGTTTTGACCGTTCCACTGTAAGGTTATGTTGGCGGGTGTCGTCGTGACTCGAGCCCTAACGGGGCGGCGGTTTCCTGAAAAAAGGATTCTTGGCAGGTCCATTGTCAAATCGGCTTTTTGACCCGGCGCCAGCCGCACAGGCAAAGGCGTCGGCAGATCCACATGGGGAATCCGATGTGATTGGTTTAAGAGCGCGAATCCAAGTTCTTTGTGCAAAAGAAGTTCAGGGTTATGCAAAGAGGTCACCCACGCCCAGGGCGGATGCGGCAACATTTCACGCCAACAAGGGAAATTAAACAGGTAAATGCCGTCAGCTCCGGAGTCCAGTAGGCCTAGGGCGGCGCCGCAAAGGGTCTGTTCCGAATGGTGCAAGGCGCTATACCCCACCTCGATGCACGCGTATATGGGAACAGGACGGTCTCCCAGGGCTTCACGCAGCTCAGCGATCGGCATTCGAAAATCTGAGGAGAGGAAGGGCGCCATTGTCAGAAAATCGACGATGCCTAGCGCTGTCCATTGTGCCACGTCCAATCCAACATATCGGCAACCGGCCAAGCTACTGGGAATTCGTGCCGCTACCTGCATAGTCTTCCCTGTTTTTTGCGCCATCTCGAGGGCTTTTTGATGCACGGCGGACATGACGGTAGTCAAATGGTCTCGCTGGTTCCAGACTTCCTCAGGAGTGCCACTGAGATGGCGCGGAAACCGTATCCAGTCTAATTCGATGCCGTCAGGCTGGTACTTCTCCATCAACTCGAAGATCAACGCTAAGGAACGTTTTCGGACAGGTTCTAGCGAATAGTCGAGACATTGTGCCAACCAATCTTTGGGATTCGAACCGCGTTCCACGCGGTACTCGGGGTGTTCGCGCCAGAAGGCGCTCAAATCGGGGTCATCTGGGTTGTCGACGTTATGTACCTCATTCATCCGAAACGTGATAAAGACTTCGAAACCGCGACGTCGCAGCTCCTCAATAAAGAGACCGAAGGGGTCTTCTCCTGCCTCTACCAAACGGCGTAAACCGCCGCGTGCGGTCAGTTCTTCGTATTGACTGGGATATAACATTTTTTGAATACCATTCGGACATAAGAGATATGTAGTAACGACATCCGGACATTCCGCCGCGTGACGTCGTACCATGTCTAAACTGAGGTCATCTCGCCAGAATAGGTTTGTCCCGTCGTTGTTGACAAGGAATCGGTGCGTTGGGGCAAGAGTTTCGTGAAAAGTTTTGTCCATCGTGGTGTCTCCGGAAGTGTCTGCATGCAGGGCGGCTGTCCAAATTGCCATAACTACGAGAGGTGTCATGAGCAAGGATCCTTTAGTTTCGTCTGCGAATGCGGTATCTTGACTACCCAGGCTTGTATAACAAACTCTTACACTCAAAACAAGACGCGGCAAATTGCCATGGAGAACTTGTGAAACAAAGTTGGGAAAGTGGTGTGCTATGAAACGGATACCGGCGCTTGTTTTGATCGTAGTCGTGTGTGCGCATGCAGTCTGTTCATTTGCCTCTTCGGCGGAGAAGGTTCCATCGGGGCGCCTCATGAAACTTGGCGAGGATGGGCGGCTGTGTTGGATCGATACGGGGGAGGAAGTCGCCCTTTTCGGTGTGAACTATTATCCTCCGCATTACTCAAACTATGCCGATCTGAAATCGTTGGGGATTTCCATAGAAGAGACGATCGACACGGACCTCGAACATTTTGTGCGCATGGATATGGATGTGATTCGAGTCCATGTTTTTGACCGGGAGATCAGTGACCGCGGCGGTCATTTGATCGAAAACGACCATCTGCGATTGTTGGATTACCTTATCTTCCGGGCTAAGGGACATGGTCTCTATGTGGTTCTCACCCCAGTTGCTTGGTGGCCTACGGTAAATCCCAATGACGGATTCTCGAACGATTTCACGATGCATGAAATGACAACCGACCCGCGGGCGTGGGAAGTGCAAAAGACGTACCTGCAATCGTTCTTGAATCACAGGAATGCATACACGGGACTTGCGTACAAGGACGAGCCGGCAATAGCGGTGCTGGAATTGATTAACGAACCGCACTATCCGCCGAATACGTCCCAAGAGCTCGTTCAGAATTATATTAATACGCTTGTTGACGCGGTACGGGGGTGTGGATGCCAAAAACCTCTTTTTTACAACTGTTGGAACGGATTTGCTGCCGCGGTTCGTGACGCTCGCGTGGAAGGGGCATCCTTCGTGTGGTATCCAAGTGGCTTGGTTGCAGGCCGGGCGCTGATGGGTAATTTTCTCCCGCGACTTGACGATTATCCCACCATGCGTTCTCCCGAATTGGCGCACAAAGCGAAGATCGTCTATGAATTTGACGCCGCCGATGTGCCGGGTGGCTATATGTATCCGGCAATGGCGCGGGCGTTTCGTAGCGGCGGCGCCCAAATTGCCACTCAGTTCCAATATGACCCGCTCCCTCTTGCCCCATTCAATCGGGGTTGGATGACTCACTATCTCAATCTGGTGTATACCCCGAACCGTGCTGTGGCAATGATCATCGCTGGAGAAGTATTTCGTACCTTACCACGTGGCAAGCAATGGGGGCACTACCCCGAGAATACAACGTTTGGTGCCGCCTCGGTGAATTATGAAAAAGACCTCGCTGACTTTTGTACAGATTCCCAATTCTATCATTCGAATACGACGACGCGAAAACCGCCTAATCCGAGCGCCTTGGAGAAGATCATCGGTTGTGGTTCGTCACCGCTGATTTCGTATTCCGGCACAGGCGCCTATTTTTTGGAGAAATGCGAGTCGGGGTTGTGGCGTTTGGAAGTGTACCCTGATGTGGTCTGGATTGCCGATCCTTTTGGATATGACCCTTTCGGCGATCGGCGTGTTGCCAGAGTCTATTGGCGAGACCACGACATGGAAGTCAAACTTCCCGATTTGGGTACCCATTTTTGGGTTACCTCGCAAGAAAAAACCCGCAGGGCGCGCGGCGGAACGGTTCGTATACAACCGGGTGTTTATTATCTTCACCGGGATGAAGATAGCATGAAAAGTGTTGCGTTCCCTCATGAGAGATTTCTTGCTCCCCACGAGGACGAGCCCTCCACTCCCGCGTATTGGGTCAGAGCACCGTACTATGTCCGGGCGGGGGCACCCGCCGATATTCGGATCAACACGGCTGGGTTCCGGGATAAAACGCGTTTTTCTTTATTGGCACGTTATGTGGACGGACAGGCAGGTTTTCGGAGGTTTCCAATGACATCAATAGGTCCGTACACTCATGTGGCGCACATCACAGACGGCTTCCTGATGTCGGGGACATTCGTATGGCTGATAGAAGCCAGAGCGAAAGGAACACGGTGTTTCTTACGTCCAGAGGAGATAAGCATCTCAGAAGATGCGCCTGCGTCCTCGACTTTTATTAACGTGTTTTCCGCAAATTCCGCGAACGTTACCCTGCGTGCTTTTCAGAACGGAGAGCCGTTACCCGACGGAAGTCGAGATGTGGAGGTGCTCTCAGAAGGCAATGATGCGCCGCCCTTCTTGCGGTTGCGCCACAGCGGTTTTTCTCAACAAGGCGAGTCTGTGGCAGCGCGGGTTCCTGTTTCTTCCGGGGCAGATGTGAGCCGTTTGGGAACAGACGCTATCCTAGTGTGTCGCGTGCGGAGCAAGGATTACCGTACGCCCGTTTGTCAGGTTGCCCTAGTTCAAAATGATGGTAATGCTTACGGGATAGACGTGCCGCTTTTACCGGAATGGCAAGATGTATACTTATCCACTTCCCGTTTGCAAGCATTGTGGACAACGGTGAGGCAAAGGCCGAGCCTAGACAAACTGGAGCAGCTACAGTTCACGTTTGGCACGTGGAATCTCACTCCTTACGCGAGCCAAGAACACGTTGCCGATATCGCCGCTGTCTGGCTCGTGTCACCAGAACCTTTTTGGCAGAGTGAGGCGTTGCAACAAGGCGACCCAATCCCCCTGTTTGATGCAGCGCGACATTATCCTCACCCTGAGGGACCCGTACCCTGTCGGAGCTGGCTGGCTTCTGCGCAAACGTCTTCGCAAAAGGTGTTTTGTATGCGAGTCGATGGTTTTGGGCCGGCGCCCAACGCGGTGGGGTTCCGAAACGAGGCAGGCGGAGACCTCAATCCTGTGAGGGAGTTGCTTGGGGATGTCACCCATTTGTTTGTTCGGGCGCGCGGTGTTACGCCGAACACGGACAAAATCGAAATCACGCTGATTGAAGAGGATGGTTCCCCATGGGGTACCGTTGTTCCGTTGTCTCATTCATGGGATGAGGTGTGTCTTCCTCTGAGGGAGCTTAAACTTTACCGACACTGGGACTTTGTGCCGGCGCACCGAGGCGGGTCTGACGACAGATTGAATCCAGGCAAACTTGCAGCCGTCCATGTCTGTTTTGGCGCATGGTTATATCCTGGGCATGAAAACGAGGTGCACTGTATTCAAATAGAGAAAATAGGCGTGGTGCGTCGGGAAGCATCTCTTCCTAAATAAATAGGAGCCGGTTCGATGTGGCTGATGGTCATGGGAGTAATGCTAATGGCGGCAGAAGATGTCCCAACGTCGGGTTCAAAAGTTGCCTTCGCTGCACCGCCGACCTGGAAGGTGCGGTTTGAAGACAAGGATGGAGAGCCGATCCAGGACGCTCCAGTCGAGTTCCGTTTGCGAAAGAGAGAGTGCATGGTGGGCTTTCCACTGGAGGCACTAGATGATGAGATTCCGGGACGTTTCGGCTCGTTCTTCAACAGCGTGGTCTTGCCAATCGACACAACGTGGCAACGGTTGCCGAATGCCGTAGCATCCGCGGAAGCGGAGGGATGGCGCGTGGTCTTGCGTATGCCTTTCGGTGGTAACACGTCGGAAATCCTGAATAGGTTAAGTCTTTTCGTGGGCAAGGTTTTTGCCGTGGAGCTTGTGACGGATTTTAACCAACACGAACTAGAATCCCTGTCCCAGCTTGTGCGGCAAATACGCGAAGCGCTTCCTGGAACGTTAGTTATTTTCACGGTGCGTCGGAGTTCGGAGTTTGATCCAATAACCCATCTGGACGATGTCCTCTCCGCGTGGAGTGAGGCACATGTGTGCCCAGATGCTATTGGCTTAGAACTCGGCGTAGAGAATGCGGACAGAAACTTCATGGATATGACGCGTGTCTCGAGAAGCCTCCCGATCGTCTTGTCGAATTTGCCGGAATTAAGCCTGTCGGCCTATTTAGGTTCGGCAACGTTGTCGCGCACTTTAGCGGGTATCTTTGTGGACAAACGTTTGTCACATTCCGAGTCTGTTGTGCAACAGCCTGCAATCCAAGGCTACACCGACAAGACGGGGACATTTTTACTCGGTGGGATACCGGGCGACTACGAGGTAAGAGTAGGGGAACATCGTTTCTTTCCACGTTTCGGTAGAGGAACGCCTGATGCAGTGGTTCTTCGAATGCCACCCACTCCCGAACCTCCATCCGGTTTTGAGATGCCTTTCGAGCCAAGCCGTGCCAAAGAGTGGCAAGAATGCATGCGGGAGCGCCTCTTTGCTCTCGTGAGTCGTCAAAATGCACGACAGGACAATCCGTTACATGTCACACTGGGAGAAACTACCCTCCGGCAAGGCTATACCGAGCGGACACTCACGTTTACGGGCAATGAGCAGCGCCCGATTGAAGCGACCCTCACTATTCCCGCCGGCACGGGGCCATTTCCTGCGGTCATTTGTATTCACGGGCACGGTGGGAGTCGCGAAGCCGTGCATGACCCTGGCACGATTTATCGAGGGTTTGCGTCCGAGTTTGCCAAGCGCGGTTTTGTCACCCTTTCGCCATCACTTTGGCATTGTGAGTATGCCTCCAATCAGTTGTGGAACTTGATGCGTTTGGTCGATGTTTTGGAAACTCTACCGGAAGTAGATCGAAACCGGATTGGATGTGCCGGGCTCAGTATGGGTGGCGAATGGACCATGTGGCTAACTGCCATGGATAGGCGTGTACGCGCCGCTGTGGTAAGCGGTTGGTTATGCTCTACGGAGGGGGTACTTTCGATTCACAATTGCCCATGTTGGATGACGCCGGGACTCTTGTCTCTCTGTGATATTGCTGAAGTACACATGCTGATTGCACCCCGTCCTCTTCTTTTCGAGAGTGCGATTGCAGACGAATGTTTTCCTATTTCCTGTACGGAAGACGCGTACGGTGCGGTGGTGAAAGGCTATCAAGCGTTTTTGGCCGCAGACAAGGTGCGACGCCACGTCTTCCCTGGAGGACATGCATGGAACGGCGCGATGGCATATCGTTTTATGGCACAGGCGCTAACCAAGCCTTGACGATTTCAGGCTTCATTCTGTTTCTCCGATTGCCACGCGGCTTCTGCCAAGGCGAAAGCGCCCAACACTCCAGAACGGTTTCCCAAGGCAGGCGGCACAATGTATTCGTCTATTTTGGAGATAATCTGCGGATGCTTCACATAAGAATGGAGCAGTTCTTGTACTCGTTGCCGCACCAAGGGGAATAACGCAGTGCGTTGCATGACGCCGCCACCCATAATAATCCGCTGCGGAGAAATTGCGAGAATTAGGTTGTGCAAAGCGAGCGCCAGATACTCTGCTTCGAGTCGCCACGCGGGGTGATCATCTGGTAGTTCCGTTGCTGGTTTTCCCCAACGCTGTTCCATCGCCGGACCGGAGGCGAGCCCTTCCCAACAATCGCCGTGGTAAGGACAAATGCCCGGGAACGGGTCATCATTTGTGTTGTGAGGGATTCGCATATGTCCCATTTCGGGATGAACAAGACCATGCATGAGTTTTCCGTTGACAAGTCCGCCTCCTCCGATTCCTGTGCCGATGGTCAGATAGATAAACGTATCGAGTTCTTCAGCAGCTCCCCAGCGAAACTCCCCCAGTGCCGCGCCATTTACGTCTGTGTCGAAGCCAACCGGCACTTCCAGCTCGCGACGAAGATAGCCCGCCACGTCGGTGGATGCCCAACCGGGTTTAGGTGTCGTCGTAATATAGCCGAATGTGGGGGATTGTGGGTCGGGATCTACCGGGCCAAACGAACTTACACCTACGGCGGCGATCGGTCCAAATTTCTTTTCTTGTTCCCTGAAGAATTTGATGACCTGTTCGAGCGTTGTTGTCGGATCTTTTGTCGGGAAGCGGGTCACCGCCAGGACAAGGCCTGGATTTTCGCCTATCGCGCAAACAAACTTTGTTCCGCCTGCTTCAACTCCACCCCACAGCGGCATAGAAAAAAACCTCCTTTTCCGGCATCAAAACGTTCCGTGGGCACGGGCAAGTTTAGGATAGGGTGCTCGATATCCTTTGACAGAGTGCCACAAAATACGATTCAACATATCTTCATCGGCTTCGTCAATGTTATCAAGGGGCAATTCCAGAGATTTTTTTGCAAAGTATCTTTGTTTTCCTTGTAGTTCAGAAACCTGAGGATTCATCTCATCAAGCGGCACTTGGTTGGGCTTGCATGTGTAAGGGTTGTAATCCGGGCTTTCCTGAAAACATTCGACCATGGGATTTGCACCCAACGTGAACTGATTCATTGGCGCGAGTCCAAAGATCAGTTCGATCGTGCGCAGTATGCTGGTTTGATTGTAATAGGTACTCTCGACGTGATGACGCTTCGTGTACGGGCTTATACACAGCGCCACGGTGCGATGTCCGTCCACGTGGTCGAAGCCGGCTTGTGGGTCGTCTTCCACTACGAAAATAACGGTTTCGGGCCAGAACTGACTTTTTGACACCGCTTCCACGATTTTGCCCAGCGCCAAATCGTTATCCGCAACCATGGCACGCGGTGTGGGAAAGCCTGGGCGGGTTCCTACGGTGTGGTCATTGGGTAACAGCATGATTATGAAGTTGTGCCACTCGCCTTTTTTCTCGCATTCTCGGAATTCTTCAAGAAAGCGTTCTGCACGGTAGACGTCTTGCATCACCCCCGGAAAGCCGATAAAGCGTTTACAGATAGCATCTTCCAGGCCGCGCACGAGGGTTTTGGCTTCAATTCGCACGGTTTCTGTCTTGTTCAAGTAGTCGTTATAAATTTGTTGCCATGTTGCGTCTCGTGGCTCGATAACTGCTTTCACCATTTCACCATAGTCTCGAAAGGTGAATCCGGCGCGTCGAACGTGGTCCCAGATGAAACCGCTCGAGGCGTACGCCAGCGCGTCGTCCCCATCGTAGGGATAACTTCGTGTAAAGCCACCGAAGCTCTTTTCCAAATAGTCGGTGACAAAGCCTTCGTCGGTCCACTGATGTCCATCGGCGCTCAAAACCCCGTTGCAATAGAAGTTATCCAATAAAACAAATTCTTCGGCCAAGGCATGGTGGTTAGGAGTCACTTCTTTATCAAACAGGCACAGCGAAGGGTCGCCGTTTCCCTGTGGTAAATCGCCGAACACCTGGTCGTATGTACGGTTTTCTTTGATGATATAAAGCACATGGCGAAAAACGGACGTTTCGCCCGGACGTGTGGGCACGGGCACGGAACGTGGTTTTGCCTGTTTTTGTCGTAGGAGACGTTGCATCATGGGCAAGCGCATGTTTTCGGCTACACGCCACGTATATTCTTCGAGTTGTCCCTCGTCGGGTATTTGCACAAACGAGACGGAGCCCAGGTGGTCGTGAGAGTTAAAGGCAGGGGCGTTTTGGTTTTCTCCAAAACGTTTCGACTCGGTGCGAGCGACATTGGCGCGGCTTCCCGCTCCTTTTGTGTTAGCAACACATAGCGTGGAACTCTCCGAAATCAGAAGCAATTCTCCCGGGTACCATCCTGACGGGATCAAACCTTGCACCTTTCCCGTGTTTGTATCTAAAACGGCAACACAGTTGTTGCCTCCATTTGCGACGAAAAGCCTTGCACCGTCGGGCGATATCGCCAGGGCATTTGGCGCACTGCCAAAAGGTAATTCAGGGGTAGGCCTTGTATCCCAGGTCGCCACGACCTGTAACGATGAGGTGTCAATAACGCTTACGGTGTCGCTGTTGGCATTGGCCACATAGAGCCGCGTGCCGTCAGGTGACAGTGTCATGCCGCTTGGGTGAAGTCCCACAGGGATTTCTGCCAGTACAGCATGTGATCGTAAATCGATAACAGACACCGTTCCTGACGCCGCGATGCCCGTTTCGTCAATAACGGCTTCACTGCCGGATGTGGGCCCGGTCAAGTCGCCCGGCTGCGGCCTTCTTCCACCCCAGTTGGTCACCCAGGCACGGTCTCCTTGTCGCAGTATTTTAAAAGGCGCAATGCCGACGTTGATCTCCTGAGAGAGGACTCCCCTTTTCAAATCCACGACTCCGACTGTATTGTTGCGGCTCAGCGCCACGTAAGCGACTTGTTGGGATTCGTCCAAGAAAAAGCCGCCGGGCGCGCTCGTTCCTTTTTCACCGGGACCTTGCAAGGGGATTTCCTTTGACCAGACAAATGTGCCGTCTTTTCCTTGCGCGGCGCAAACAAGAAACTTGCCCGAGGTGGTGGTCCATACGTGGCTACCGTCAGCTCCCCAAACAACACCATGAAAACTTGCCCCTTCCTTAATCGGCAAGGTCTGCTGGATGGTTAAATTATCCGTGTTGATAAACACAAGTTCGCGGCGACTTTTTACAGCGAGTGTTTTTCCGTCCGGACTCAATGCTAGGTCGACCGGTCTTCCGGGGAACTCCACCGTTTTGCCGGCAGGAGAAACAATCTGCGTCGTAGCAACCACATAGGCGCCCTGTCCCAGTGGTCCCACGGCGGCTTGCTGCAGGATACGTTCAGCGCGGCTGGAAACTTCCCGATGCAATCCTGCGCAGCCCGCGAAGAAAATCACTGCAAGCGTTACGACAAATATTCTATGCATGGCTGCCTCCTCCATGTTAGGTGGGATCAGAAATGGTTTCAGCATTCTAACCTCAAAAGCGCGTATTGACAAATCGTAATGAACTTTTCCATATTCAATTTTTCCTCCAGGACAATAGACAGGGTTTGAAATACCGGACACGGCGTTTGTCATTGCGAGGAGCGGGTTTTCGCCGCGACGAAGCAATCCTCTCGCGTTTTTGTAGGGGCGCACTGCTGTGCGCCCTTCCCGTCCTCTGGGTTGTCCCCCTGATTGCCCGAGGGGATTGCCACGTCGTGCCTGACGGCACTCCTCGCAATGTCAGGGTAGGACGATTGCCTTCTTCTTATAAGGAGATCCCTTACAGGAATCCGAAACAAAATGGAAAACAACTTGCCAAAGTACTGAATGACTACAACTGGTTGACACGTGGGCAAATGAATTCTATAATTTTCGTTTCCAGCAGAGTTGTGCCGGCTACGAGAGGCTGTACGGGTCTCGGTGTCTTTATTTTTCGGCTTAGGCCGTTAACGGTGTAAGGAAGAGTGGATCATGGCGTTCATTTACGACGAACCCTCGCGGACGTTTAGCGAGTACTTGCTAGTTCCGAACTTGACGCCGAAAGATTGTACGCCCGCGAACGTGGATTTGCGCACGCCGCTGGTCCGACACCGCGAGGGGATGAGCGCACCCCTCTATCTAAACATTCCGTTTGCGTCCGCCATCATGCAAGCTGTATCGAATGACACGCTTGCTATCGCGTTAGCGCGTTGCGGCGGTATCTCGTTTATTTACGCCTCTCAGAGTATAGAAAGTCAGGCGGAAATGGTTCGGCGGGTGAAAAAGTTCAAGGCAGGCTTCGTCGTCAGCGATGCGAACCTTCGACCTGATAGCACCGTGCGGGATGTGCTTGAAGTAACCCAACGAACAGGGCATTCCACTATACCGATTACGCATGATGGCTCCCCAAATGGTCGGCTTATGGGTATTCTCACCGACCGGGATTTTCGACCCCACAAAACGCCTCTCCATACGCCGGTCAGCGCCTTGATGACGCCGTTTGACCAATTGGTCTATGCCAAGGAGGGGACGACTTTAAGCGAGGCGAATGAACTAATTTGGGAACATAAGCTTAACTGTCTGCCTATTATTAATGATAAGCAGGAATTGGTGTATCTGGTTTTTCGCAAGGACTACGATCAGCATAGGGAACATCCCTTAGAACTGGTGGATAGTCACAAGCGTCTTTTGGTTGGAGCTGGAATCAACACACGGGACTATAAGGAGAGAGTCCCCGCTCTTCTTGAAGCCGGTGCGGATATTTTGTGTGTGGATTCATCCGATGGATACACGGAATGGCAATACGACACCATTCGGTATATCAAAGAGACGTTTGGAGAAAATGTACGAGTCGGCGGGGGCAACATCGTCGAAGATAGGGGATTTCGGTATCTTGCCGATGCGGGGGCGGATTTTGTAAAAGTGGGTGTCGGTCCCGGTTCCATTTGTATCACGCGGGAACAGAAAGGGATTGGCCGGGGGCAAGCGACCGCTGTGATTGAAACGGCGAAGGCGCGCAATGCTTATTTGAAAGAAACTGGTGTATATGTTCCGATTTGCGCCGATGGCGGCATTCTTCACGACTACCACATCGTTTTGGCGTTGGCGATGGGCGCTGATTTTGTGATGATGGGGCGGTATTTTGCGCGGTTTGATGAGAGCCCTGGACGTAAGATTTCTGTCGGCGGACGCATGATGAAGGAATATTGGGGAGAGGGCTCGGACCGTGCCCGCAACTGGCAGCGCTACACACTGGGGAATGAAGAAGGTATGTCGTTTGAAGAAGGCGTGGACGCCTATGTGCCCTATGCGGGGCGGTTGAAAGATAATGTGGAATTGTCGGTGGCGAAAATTAAGGCGACCATGTGTAATTGTGGAGCGCGCTCGATACGAGTGCTCCAGGAGACAGCGCGCCTAACTCTCGTTTCTGCTACGAGTATTCGAGAGGGGGGTGCGCATGACGTCGTTTTGAAAGAAAGCAACCGGGTGGACGAACCGTAATCAGCGAAGAGGTGCCCTTGAGTTTAGACGTTTCCCATGTTGGAGAACTGATCCTTGTTCTGGATTTTGGCGGGCAATATAGCAAATTGATCGCGCGGCGTATTCGCGAAGCCCAAGTATTCAGCCTAATCCTGCCTTACAACGTTTCTATCGACACCATCCGAAAATATAAACCTTCGGGAATTGTATTCACGGGTGGACCCAGCAGCGTCCATATGCAAGGGGCGCCTTTGCCCGATCCCGAAGTCTTTAAGCTGGGTGTGCCTATACTCGGTATTTGTTATGGGCTGCAATTGCTAGCGCACATGCTTGGCGGTAAAGTGGAACGGTCCGACAAGCGCGAGTATGGAATTGCCCACTTGGAGCATCGGGATGCATCCGGTCTGTTTGAAGGAGTAGATGAGAAGACGGAGGTCTGGATGAGCCATGGCGATGCGATATCCGCTATGCCGCCGGGCTTCGAAACGATTGGACGAACCGAGAACTGTCCCCATGCGGCGATTGCGAATCCCCGTACAAAACTATACGGCGTACAATTTCATCCGGAGGTAGTACACACAAGGCAAGGGACAAGAATCCTGTCGAATTTCGTCCACAAGATTTGTGGATGTTCTGCCGGTTGGAATATGGGTTCGTTCGTGGAACATGCGGTGGCAGATATCCGGGCGCGCGTGGGCGACGGCAGGGTGTTATGTGCGTTGAGTGGTGGCGTGGACTCCAGCGTCGTCGCTATGTTGGTACATAAGGCTATTGGCGATCGGCTGACCTGTGTGTTTGTAAACAACGGCTTGTTGCGCAAAGGCGAACCGGAGATGGTGCAACAAGTTTTCCGCGAACATTTTCGCTTGGACCTTCGCTATGTAGATGCAGAACGACGTTTTCTCGATGCCTTAAAAGGAGTTACGGACCCGGAGGAAAAAAGAAAACGAATAGGTGCCCTGTTTATTGATGTATTCGAAGAAGAGTCTCATCAACTGGGGAAAATTGATTTCTTGGCGCAGGGGACTTTATATCCGGATGTGATTGAGAGTGTGTCCGCCACGGGCGGTCCTTCTGCCACGATCAAGAGTCACCACAATGTTGGCGGGTTGCCGGAGAAGATGAATCTGAAACTGATTGAGCCTCTCCGTGAGTTATTCAAGGATGAAGTGAGGCAGGTGGGTAAAGATTTGGGGCTTCCGGATGAGATTGTGCACCGCCATCCGTTCCCAGGCCCGGGGCTGGGGGTACGCTGCGTGGGGGAAGTGACGAAACCACGGCTGGATACGCTGCGCGAGGCGGAGGCCATCTTCATCGAAGAGATTCGCCGCGCAGGACTTTACGATGAGATCTGGCAAGCCCTTGCTGTGTTGTTGCCTGTACGCAGTGTGGGGGTTCAAGGGGACGAGCGCACGTACGAAGAGGTCTGCGCGTTGAGGGCGGTCACGTCGGAGGACGCGATGACTGCCGACTGGTATCGCTTCCCGCCCGACGTACTTCAACGGGTTGCCAGCCGTATTTGCAACGAAGTCAGAGGAATCAACCGAGTCCTTTACGACATCACGTCCAAGCCTCCCGCCACAATCGAGTGGGAGTAGTTCCCTTATCGTGGGTGGAATGCGTTGAATCCGCCCGATTTTTCGCTCTTATTTTGTCTTGCGGAAACGTAGAACGATGTCATGACGAAATTCAGGAATGGTCAAGGCAACGGCCTGTCCTCCTGAAAAAGGCATGGCAGGAGAATATAGCCCCGTTTCCGGCGAATAAGCAGCCACCTCGTACGAATCTTTCGGGAGCTCAATTTCCAGTTCACCATGAATGGGCTCTCCTGCATGAGGATTTTCCAGTTCCCGCTCATCTGCGAGATAGACAGCATAATCATGAGGGGGCACAGCAAATACACATTCCAAGACGTTCGGTGGGGTGCGGCGGATAATATCGGAAAGGGGCGTTGCACGAGCGAGATCCAAACTGTGAATGAAAACGGACAGGTGTTTCATCCACGTGCGAATATATCGTTGGGAATCAGGTGTGCCTGTTTCCAGGTTAGGCCAAATGGAGAAATCGATGTAGTCGTAATGGGCGCCACACATCAACGCCGTCCACGCACGTTTGCGATGGATGGTCCAGCCTTCGTAATCTCGGAAACGACTGGCGATGTTATCTTCATCGCAGTTCAAAGGTTTGCGTTCGTGATAGGTCGCGAGGCAGAAGTCCCGCAGGGCGCGGAGACGTAGTTGCTTGGACATAAAGCCACCCAGATCGTACGTAACATTTTGGTATTGAGTATTCGGCAGCGGGTGCACATTTACGACATCGAAAAACATACGCGAGAAGGACGCGTCTAGTCCCTGGCAATAACCGTCGTGACGATAGGCTTCTTGTCCCGCAATCAGGTGTTTATAGGGCAAAGAGTGTTCTGTCTCTCTGATAACCTCAGCAAGAGCTACCAACCACTCATTTACTTCTTCCAGGGTTGGTGCGTTTTCGACCCATGGGGTTGCTCCGGTAGGCTCATTACAAATTTCGTAAAAGATGTTGTCGTAGCGATGGGTTTCTTCGACGATCTTGCGGACGAGCGCCTTTTGCCGTTCAAAGATATTCGGATGGCGCATAGAAAGATACTCGGGGTAACGAATAGCTTCCGTATGGTTGATATTGTTTTGGGGATGGAGGGGATTCAGCATCCAAATGTCGTCATTATAGGTATTACTCAAAATAACCACCTCGACAATGATCCCCCGCTCTGAAGCCAGCGACAGAAACCGATGCAACCGATCAAAGAATTCCGGGTTCCATTGGTCTAAGTCGTATTTGGGAAGACCATCTATAGCCTTTCCTGGTCCCGTCCGTGGATAGGGGGAGATATAGTCTGTGGACTCCGGTTTGCATGTGGAGTAGGGATTGTGCGAGTGTTGTTGTTCGCGGAAAAGGATGAACAATCGTGTAAGTGTCTGTGCTTTTTCCGCAGCGTCATTCAGATACTTCTCAAAGCGAAAAGGGCGATTGATTACAGCACCGTAGTGTTCCGTGGCGGTAATAAGGGAGATGGGTTTGTCACGGAATTCAAAACATTTTGAATTATTGGGGTGGATGTGAATCGGGCGATTCATAAAAATAGCCTCCTACAGGTTCAGCAGTCAGATTACAACACGGGATACATCATTGCAATGGGCATCATCGCCACTAACACGGAAAAATCTTGAACAAACTAAGATTTTATGGTTTTAAGGAGTCGACATGCGCACGGAAAACATTTCTTTTGACGTTTCTCCACGGATTGTCCCCGCAAACCGGCGTACTCCGATAACTATCCGTCCGCGGTACGAACACAGTGTTTTCAGGGACGGCGCGGAGTACGTGATTTCTCATTTTCCTGCGGAGGAATTATTGAAGCGTCGTTCTGGGAAAATCCCTTTTACATTTCGTGTACGTGCAACAAACGGGGTGTTGACGTTTGCGCCCTTTTTTGATGAGGAACAGGAACACGTGTTATGGGTGGAACAACTGGAAGGAGAAGAGAAAAAGCCCGTCGGTGACTTCCGCGTGTATTCGCTTCAGGATGATCTGTTTCGCCGTTTGCCGTTCAAAGGGGACTTTCATCTCCATAGTTGCCGGTCAGATGGGAGAGAGGCGCCCGCTTACGTAGCGGGGGCATCAAGACGCATCGGGATGGATTTCATGGCCGTCACGGATCACCGTCGGTATGAACCCTCTTTGGAAGCACAACAGGCGTTCGCCGATGTACCTATTGATCTACGCATTTTTGCCGGAGAGGAGGTCCACCCCCCGGATAATCCCGTTCATATCATCAACTTTGCTGGTACGGTGAACATGAGTGCGCTCTTCCAGGATGAAAAGGCTTATCGGAGTTCTGTACGGAAGCTGCAACGGACCTTGCCGAAAGCTCCTTCCGGAATCAACCCCTACCAGTATGCTTCTTGTGTGTGGTGTTTTCAGAAAATTCGTGAGTCAGGCGGGTTGGGTATTTTTTGCCATCCCTATTGGTTCACCAATCACCGATATACGCCGCCGGGCGCACTCACGTCGTATCTTTTTGAGACGTCCCCATTTGACGCATTTGAGATCATCGGAGGTTTTCATCGGTTTGAGGCGGACTCCAATACACTGCAAGTAGCGCGGTACCACGAAGAGCGCTTGAGGGGACGTCCGATTCCGATTGTCGGAGCAAGTGACTCCCATGGCTGCGAGCGCGGGGAGTTGTTCGGATGGTACTACACGATTGTATTCTCTCCTACATTGGATTGGTGTGATCTGCGGCAAAGTGTACTTGACCTGTATTCTGTTGCAGTAGAAGCTTTGCCCAATGAGATTCCAAGAGCCTATGGTCCGTTTCGGCTTGTCAAGTATGCTTTGTTCTTGATGCGCGAAGTATTTCCGCAACATGATGAGCTGTGTCAGGAAGAAGGGCGTCAGATGCTGGAATATCTCGCGGGCGCAAAAGGTGCGGCGGAAGCCTTGTATTCGTTAAAAGGCAGAACCGCAGCGCACATGCGACGTCAATTCGCTCAAGGTTGAGGGAAGGAACTAGCACACTTCGATTTGATGATTATCCTTTTGTCGAAGTTGATGTGAAATGCTACGAATGCGATACCCGCACGATACCGCCGTTTCGATGGTCGTTTGAATACACCTATGGCAAGTTTCGAGAAGGGCATTTTGTTGCGATTTCGTCAGATCGCGATCGCCAAGGATTACAACCGCAGCCGTGCGAAGCAACCATGTGAGTGCTTCTTCCAATTGTTCTTTGCCGAGCCACCATTCGCCTCCGTATTCATTGACGCGAAGAAAACGCCGTGTGGTTTCGTCCTCGAGCAAGGCGTCGAAGAAAGTGCCGAGAGCCTTTTCATCGGTGCCCATGAGTTCGGGAGTGTGTCGCACCAAAATGGCGGTTAAAGTGGTCCGTTGATCGGCTTGCTCCGCCGTTTCGCCCAGTGCTTGAAATACGTCCGCGACAGCGTAATCAATTAGCCACTCGTGCATCCACGCAGTGGAACCGTCCACGATACTGACGGAAAGAACCTCCTCCAGATGTCGCAAGACCGCCCAGACAGCAAGTTGTGCCCATGCGGAAGGACTCTTCATGCCGTCTAGAACTAATTTTTGAATGGGTGCGGGAACCCGCGTTGTTTTCAGTAATCGTTGGATGTTTTGTATGGTGGAGACATCATGTTCCACGCCTTCAAGGAGCGGATCCCGGTCAAAAGAAATCTCCATGACATTTTCCGCTTCTTGCAAGTAGCTTTCAAAAGCGGATAGCAGTTTTTTCCGAATACGCTGTTCTTTCCGGGGGTTTCTGCGAGGCGTGGGCGCTAGTGCGGCAATCAAGGTAGGATCAAAAACATGTTTTAACGGTTCGACCGTGGGGGACAATAAGACTTCGCGGAATACCCGCCGAATGTCCGGCGTGCCAGCGCCGTTGAGTTTATCCATCACTTTTCGCCAAACGCCTGTGGTGTCGACGATTTCTTCGAAATCCAGAAAGACATGATATTGATAGCCTTGCAACACGCAGTATAGTCCCAAGTGTTCCAGCTGAGCCCCTTCTCGGATGTAGTAACGATTCTCCCGGTGGTCTTTGAAAATATAGAAAACGTTCGGGTCTGTACGAAGTCCTAACGCTTCGGTCAAAGTCCGGTGGATGAACTGAGGCGCCTCGGCGGGTCCCACGTTGATGGCAGTCGAGGTATGGATATGGCCTTCGGTGCTATTGTACGAGTTGTTGTAGATCACAATAACCCGTTGATTACCCAATCGATTCGAATAGGCGAAGACATTCTCGTCTACGTACTGGTTTCTGTGTATGAAATCGTAAAAAGCAAAATGCTCTACCCCACTGAAGAGCCGCCTACGGCGCATTAAGGAAAAAATCTCCCGCTCGTGCCGTCGGACCAATTCCTCATCAATCGGTTCGTCCCAATAAGCGCGCCTGTACTCCATGCCATATTTTTCACGAAACCCTTCGATTTGGCCATGCCCAAACATGGGGAGTCCCGGCATGGTCACCATCATCATGGCGACGCCGAAGTATTTGTCTCCTTTGCCGAACTGTTCCACTGCGGTGAGCTCGTCAGGGTTATTCATAAAATTGACGAAACGTTTGAGGACTTCCGGGCTGAATTCAAGGACATTCTTTACCGTCATACGGTATTTGAGGTTATCCTCCATCTTCAGCATGTTCATGAAAGCGCTATTGTAAACGCGATGCATGCCTAGGGTCCGGACAAAATAACCCTCCATGAGCCAAAACGCTTCTGCGAGCAAGAGTGTGTCCGGTGCTTCTGCGGTGACACGGTCGACAACCTGACGCCAGAACTCTTCCGGCATCGCGGCATCGAACTCGGCTCGGGTCATACTGTAAGTACTTCGCGATGGGATGGCTCCGCCTTCGCCGGGTAATGGGAACCAAAGTCGTTGGTAATGGCGTTTGGCGAGGGTCATGGCGGCGTCGAACCGGATGATAGGGAAGTCACGTGCCACTCGTAGAATTGTTTGAATGACGGCTTCTCGCACTTCAGGTAGCAAATAATTCAGCTGTGCGGTGTCGTTCCATGGCATATTGGTGCCATCGTTGCCGTGATAAATGTAACGTACCTCGCCTGTCCAGTTGTCCACGCGCTGGAACACCACGGCTGCGTCGCGTTTGTCCCAATATCCGTCTTCGATTCGGATGGAAACTCGGTCTTCTGGGCAGAGATCCGGTCCCGTAAAACGGTAGCCAGGGAAAGGGGGGGTCTTGCATTGAATGAACCAATCGGGATGTTCCATCACCCATCGAGAATAAATGCCCACGTGGTTGGGAACCATATCCGTGGCTAGCCGTAAGCCTCGTTTGGCAGCACGGTCCCGCAGTCGAATTAAGGCAGGTTCTCCGCCGAGGTCTCCAGCGACGATGTAATCATAGAGGGAGTATGCGGACGCAGCCGCCTCGGGATTGCCCGTGCGCTGCTTGATCAGTTGAGAGGCGATCGATCGTTCCCAAATACCTATTAACCAAAGTCCACTGAATCCCCACCTCGCTAGGCGGTCAAGCTCCTCGTCAGGGATTTCATCCAATCGGCGGATGGGTCGGCTGTAGCGTTTTGACAGTTGATCCAACCACACATATACCACTTTGGCCATGATGACGACAGTGGACATCCAGTCAGCGTCTGCCGTGAAACGTTCCGGCTCGGGGTAACCGTATTCGCCCGATTCCCGCCCAAAACGAAGGACTTCCACGGGTCCGGGACCGAATCCTCGCATCCAGGTCTCTTCACGGATCACATCGCGCGCCGTCAAAAGACGTCTAAGAAGCCATTTCGGCAAGATTAGAGCCCAATGGGTTCGAATAAACTCGATTTGCCCTTCCAACGAATTGGGCGCCGCAAGTATCGGAGCACGCAAGGTGGAGACCAGCGGCGTGCCTAAAGGATCAACGGGAGATTGGGTTTCTACAAACGCCTCCATTGTCTTTGCCAGTGCCCGATAGAGCGTCTCTTGCTGCAGCGCAGAGTCGTCAAAGAATATTTTCAACGGATTCAAGGCAGGGTTTTCGTGGAACAAAGTCAACAACAGAAGCTCGCGTGCAGCAAGATGTCGGTTCGAATCTCCCGCGGTTTCTTCTTCCAGGAAAGATTTTGGATGGACGTCCGTTTTTTTACGGGGCGGGAAGTGTTCTACGAATGCCTCAATCGTGTGATTGAGTTTTTTCAAACTGCTACGGGACGCGGCATATTCGAGCGCCTTTTCGAGGAGATGCGGGTTTTGCTCTTTCCAATAAAAGTCAAAAACAAAACGGAACGCCTCCGCAAGTAGCCCGTAGGCAAGAAGTTGTCCGGCTTGAATCGGCTCGCTATTGGGCAATTTCGCGCGGCGTACTTGCTCGCTGTGAAACGCCACCCGTCGAACAAACTCTGCGGGATTCGGCACCGACATCAAATCCGCACCCGCAAGGACTTCCTCCAAACCAAAAAACTCCCATGCCTCCCGCGACAGAGGAAAACTGGTGGGGAAGTACGATCTGACACGGTATTCGCGCGGGATTTCATCCCACCAATCTGATTCCGAACTCATCGTAGTCATTGTGTGGAAAACTTGCTTTTCTTTCCTTATGCATACTGTTAGAGCGCAAAGAATACACCATCAGCCGGGGCATTCTCGAATAAACGGTAGGGCATCGCATTAAAAATCGTGTGCATTCAAAACATTTGGGCACCCCTCAGAGGTACCTGAAGTGGGCTGTCGTTTCCATCTGCTCGGTACAATCTCAAACGAGGTCAAAACAGAGCACATTCACTTCGTAGGGCTGTAATTGCAAGACCACATTCGCCGGGGCGTTGACTTTGCGCGGCTCCGAGAGGTTGGACTCAATGACTATCTCGGGATGCACAGATTGCCCTTGATACGTAACATGAAACTCGGCTGATTTCCCCTCGGTCTCCGCGGCAATTACGGCAGCTTTTCTTGTATGGTTGTTTCGAAATGCTTTTACAATCACGTGGGAGGGCGCATCGGTGGAGACTCCCTCTTGATCGCGGAAATCAACATACACGGAATAGGGTGCCGTACGTTTCCGCAAGTCCGCCAAAGACCGTACATGCTTTGCGAATTTCGGATACCGCGTGATGAGCGTGTCGCCCCCATCGATTTTCATATCAAAGTGCATCCGATAAGCGAAGGCTTTGTTTGCTTCTCCATATTCCAATGCATCAATCTCATGGCTTGCATACAGCCAGGGTAGCGTGAACAGAATGGGCTCCGGGAAGGGAAAGAGGATGCCCCAGTCCCAGGAACTGTCACACCACTGCCCGGTAAAATCGTTGAGCACCTCCGAGACCATCACCCCGTCCGGGTTCTCCATTCGAACGATTTCTCGTACCCGCGGAAGCAGGGCACCCAAACCGTCGACATATACTCTGTCAGGCGTGGTTTCCACATGGTCTTCGTTGTAATCTACAAACATTTTCTCCGAGATTTGATCAAGTTGCAGGTTGCCGAAACCGTACCTTGATACGATTCGTTTTACCGTCTCCAAAAAGTAAGCGCGATGCTCCCGGCAGGGTGCAATTTCGTAATGCAGCATGGAACGGTTTCGGGTAGGCACGTCAAAATTGTGACGTGCCCAGTCTCCGGCGTAGTACGGGTGGCCTGCTCGTGTTTTGGCTTCCCAACGGTGTCCGAACCGCTTGTGTTCGGGCATTTCTATATTGGCAAGCGTGCCATTAAAGAAAGGTATAACTTCAACCCCGCGAGCGCGCACCGCAGCCAAGGCGCGCTGCAAAGCCTCTTCGCCACCCCAAGCGCCATTGGGCACATACCGATAGAAATAATTGTTGTCGTGGCCCCCTTCCTGCCAACCGAATACCATAAGGTAAGGACAACCCGCTTCGCGTGCGGCGTCTGCCATCTGGGGCAATTCGTCATATGTGTGGGCGGCATATCCGTCCTGATGTTTCAGAAAGAAGAAATGCCAACCGATTGCTTCTGCGAATTTTGCGGGCCGTTCTGGTTTTTGAACCCAGGTTTCGAGCCATTCGCGGTGTTCTTCCGCGGGTACATGCCAATCGCCTCGATGAATTAGGATGCGAATAGGCGGACTTTCCCATGTCTCCCCTGTGCGTATACGTCGTGGATGGCTGATCGCCATGTCGAGGGTACGTCGCACGGGGTCATCGGCTTCCGGAGCATAATCTTTTTCCAGCACCTTGTGAAAAAAGAAATCCATGATAGAAAAATCCGTATGACGTCCTTCTATTGCAATTCCCTGTTTGGTATTTCCGTAGTCAGCCCATGCACTCGTCAAATGAGCGGGATATCGTGCCGTCACTTTTTGGAGCAGTTCATTCCAGGTCCGGTGATCACCGCCCAAGCCGTGGGGAAACCCTTTGGCTTTCGGTGAAAACGGATTTTCAATCCGACGATACCAGAAGCACGGCCAGACGATGCTCGCATCGTCAACCGGACGTAATCCACGGATGTAGGGCAAGATAATTTCTTCGATAGGCAAGGGGGAATGATTCGTGATGCGTGCGCTGACCCATAACGCGTCGTTCTCTAACCGTAGCGAGACTTCCGCCGTCAGTTCGGTGTTTTCAAAACGTACGATCGCGCGATTTTGTTCAAGGGCAATGGTGGCTTGGCATGCATCCCAATGTTGAGAGGGATTTTCTGGCGTTGGGATCATAACGCGCATCAGTAGCGCACGTTCCGGTGCAGCTACATATTCGTAGGATAAGGACTTATCAAAGATAGAAACTAGACCTCCCGTGTTTTCATCCAAAATCAGCCGGACATGGTCATTTTCCAATTGCATACAGTCTCTTTTCTCCTTTTTTTAGTGTTTTTGTGGGGTTAAAACGCGTCACAAGGATGTCGTATCGGCTCCCAGGTCAGTATGGTTGCCGGTTTGTTATGTTGGCAAACGATTAATTCATCTCCTTCTTCCAAATCGTAATATTCGGGGGCATTATCATAGGCAAGTACGGCGGGACCTCGGGTAATGAGAAAACGTACCGTCGAGGACTCTGGAACAACAAGATGGCTGGTGTGTTCTGTACTGTATTTGAAAGCGATGCCAATGCCTGAGTAGAACACCCCGTGTGTAATTTGATGGTAATAGGCGGTGCTGCCAAAAGGAGTGGCTACCACAAACCCATCTCCGACAATTTCCAAACTGTCCTGATAAGGAATATCGTTCACCCATAGCTGAAAACGCACCGCCGAGTTTATCCGCGCCATGTGCACGTTGAACTCATTCATTGCCACCCAGTGCTGTAAGGGGCGAGACCATCGCTTGCTTTTAAGAGTGCCTTCCAGTTTGACAAACGAGTTGGCGAACAACGATTTTTCTGCAAGCCTTCGGATCACCTCTTCCGGCGGATGAGGCATGCACCGTATACCGCGGCGGCTATTTCTCAAAGGTACTTTCGGAACGCCGGGGTACTGAAGCTCTGCCGTTAGTAAGGTACCATCTCCGCCGAAGCAAATGACGACATCGGGATCGTCGTCAACTAAAACAAGGTCGCTATGCCCGGCAATGTGGGTTTTCAACCCCGCGGAGTCTGTTCCCATCAAAACTACTCTTATGGGTTTTTGTTCTTTTGTCATGTTTGAGGACTAAATCTTAGAAGACACTAAAGCGCCGCTGTCAATATAGGCCTACTTGGCCTTACGAGCATATCTGTTAAGTATATCGGAGATTATTGTTTCATGCACGCGACAACACGGTCTGCTATGCCCAAGCGCTCTGCAGCGCGTTTAACTCGTTCGTGTAGTGCCTGGCAGTACGCCTCGCGTACCAGCGGAGAAAATAACACCGCACGATAGCGGCTTAACAACTCCGGGTAGTGCCGACGCAGCACCACGACAAGACTTTCCCATACCTTGGGTCGAGGATTCAACGCGTCTACCCAAATGACGTCTACGTCCTCTTCGGCAACCCGTTCCAAGAGTCGATCAACGTAGTCCTGGGAGTCGGTCAGAAACGGAAGCAGAGGACCCAACATAACTCCCGTTTCGATACCCGCAAGACGCGCGGCACGGAGAACCTCAATACGTTGTTGAATGGGCGTCGCTTGGGGTTCCCAGATTTTTCGTAGGGATTCGTCCAGACACGTGAGTGTTACGGCTACCCGGGATGGACCTCGTGCCAAAACGTCAAGATCTCGAAGAATCAACGCACCTTTGGTCAGTGCATGGACGGTAAATCCCTTCTCTATAAGAAGACGGCAACATTCCCGTGTGAGACAAAACCGTTCTTCAAGAGGTTGCCAACCATCACAAGCGCTGCTGACAAATACGGCTCCCGGTTTCGCTCTTCGTAGTTGGCGTTCCAGGGCTTCGACCGCGTTAATTTTTACATCAACAAACGTACCCCAGGGTTCTTCATGGGGCTTAAACCGCTGTATGAATCTCGCGTAGCAATAGGCGCAGGCATGTTGGCATCCGACGTAACAATTCATGGAATAATCACCCAACCGACTGACCGTGAGAAGCGTTTTGCAGATGGTCTCTCTCACAACTACACCAGCTGGCATAGAAGGAAGGGGAGGTTTTTCAATATGTGGATTGTCGTTGAGCACCGTACCACCGCGGCTTATTGAAAGGCGAGTTGTCTCCTCTCACTCTTCATTTATAGGGCATGAAACACTCGCGTACATTCTTGTTTCCACCGATTGCGTCAATCTGTCCCTTACCCGTTACGGGGAGCGAGGCGCCGTCTCTTTCTGGAAGGGCATACATTCGAAACCACTGTTCCAATTTCTCCCGAAGTTGTTCCACAACTTCTCGGCAACTCAGGTCCTGTATTCGATTGACAGTTTCTCTTGGATCTTCCTCAAGGTTATACAATTCGTGAGGACCACACGGGAAGCGGTGAATGTACTTCCAATGGGCGTCGCGAATCATGCGTACGGGACCGTATTCGTCATGTACAACAACCGTCTCGTGCCCCCCAGACTCTCCACGGAGCAAAGGGGCAAAGCTTTTGCCGGGAAGTTGGTCTTGAATCGGGTTTTCCAGTCCAAGAAAATCCAAAAGCGTAGGGAAGAAATCGTAGTGGCTGATAAGCTCCTTGCGAACAACTCCCGCAGGAATTTTTTGGGGATAGCGTGCTACGAACGGCACTTTGACGGACTCTTCATACATATTCAGAGGATAGGTCCCATTGCCCTTGCCCAAAATACCGTGGTGACCTACATTAAAACCATTGTCACTCGTAAAAATTACCAGCGTTTTATCTGCGATGTTCAGTTCATCCAGAGTCCCAAGAATGCGTCCAATGGCACGATCCATAGCGGTTATCGTTGTAAAATACCCTTGAATTGTGCGGCGTCTTTCTTCTTGAGAGGGATTCCAACCTTGCCAAGGATGGGGTGGAACGACCGGCAACGACGAGAACACGGATTCGTTGTAGAGGCTCCAGATTTCAGGAGGCTGCTCCGACTCGATCCATGGCGAATGGGGCGCCGTGTAGTGCACGCTTAAACAAAAAGGTTGCTTTTTATTCCCGTGGGTTTGCAGAAATTGTAGAGCGCGATCTGTAAATAAGTCAGTCACGTATTGCGTGCTATGTTTCAACTCTGGGGCATTATCAAAAAAATGATAGTTCACATAGCTACCCCCTCCAAGGGCATACGCACACCAATATCCATGGCTCTTCTGAGGTAAATGGCTTGCTCCCAAATGCCATTTGCCCGAAAGACCGCATAAGTAACCATTTACCGCGAGGACATCCGTGAATCCTGTCAAACCACTAAGATATTCAATCGGCCGATCTTTACCACTCCAACCTTGTGGTTGATCTGTCGCGATGTTTCCGCCTCGCAACCAATCATGAACGCCGTGACACGACGGAATCCGTCTCGTCAAGAAAGTTGCCCTTGCCGGTGAGCAGACCGGAGAGGCACAGAAACAGTTTTCAAAACGGGTTCCTTCGGCAGCGATTCGGTCAATGTTGGGCGTAATCAGTTCCGGGGTTTCCGCACAATGCAGTGCCCAAGGTCCTAAATCGTCAGCCATGATGATGAGTATGTTGGGGAGATGTTCTGGGTCCACAAGAGCCATGGTCGCATTCCTCCGAGATACAAGCAGCCGCTCCATACGTGTACAAAGCGGTTGCCTCTGCTCTTTTCTACTATAACACACGTGGGTAGATTGGGTGGATGCGTGGGGCAAGGTTTATCTGATGAGATGTTTTGACAGGTTGGATCAAAACAAGTGAGCTGAGGGGAAGCTGGATTTGTTTTGGAGAATTGCCATTTGTTTGGCGAGTTGTCATAATCCCGTTGTCGACGTTGTTGGAGTGGTTTTTTATGGCATTGCGCGTTTGTATCTTGGGGCAAGCTAATCCCTTCGCTTGGATGTGTCATTATGTCGCAGCGTTTCGGAAACGTTGCGAGGTGATCACGGTCGGTCCCATGCCGGATCTGGCGAGGCTGCGCGAGTGGAAGCGAACCGACCTCGCCGATATGGTTCAACCGTGTGATATCGAGATTTCCTTGGACAAAATCGCCGATTTGACGGGAATTCTTCCTGCGGGTTGGACGCCCGATCTCGTTGTTGCCATTTCGGGCGGGGGTATTCCGATGTTCCTTAACACCGTTTCGCTGCCATGTCCCACCGTCTTTTTGAGTATCGACACATGGCAATGCTTCGCGGACCATGTGGAAGCGCGTTACTACGATATCGTTTTTGCTGCCCAGCGAGAATACGTGAGTCATTTGCACGATAGCGGTTCGCGCTATGTGTATTGGTTGCCGTTGGCATGCAATCCGGAAGCCCATGTTCCTGTGTTTGAGGAGTCGGAAACGCATGATGTGGCGTTTGTCGGCGCGTCGAGTCTGTCGGTTCATGCGGAACGGGCGCGGTTGTTGCGTTTGCTGGCTCAACATTTTTCGGTGCTTTCAGCAGAACGTGTCCACGGTTTGGAGATGTGCCGTCTGTTTGCTCGGGGACGCCTCGCCTTCAATCACTCTGCCGTGCGAGACCTGAACATGAGGATTTTTGAAGTCTTAAGCATGGGGCGGCCTCTGCTAACGAATAAGGACAGCGCGTTTAATGGACTTCTCGACCTCTTTGAAGACGGTAAACATGTGATCGTTTACAGGGATGACGGCGATTTGCTCCGTAAGACGCGGGAATATCTGGAAGACGATCGCGCTCGTCGGCGGATTGCCCAGGCGGGACGGGCAGAGGTGCTCCAGAAACATACCTATGAGCATCGTGTGGAATCCATGCTGGAGCAGGTACGTTCGCTTTTCCCACAACTCGGGACCTTACAACGCCCGTCTTTTCGCCTTCCGTCGAGTCGCTTGAGTGATTGGTTGCCCAGAATACCGGGAGTGGTGGTGGATTTTGGCATGCAGCTGGAAATCTCGCGTCATGCGGCTCGGCGGTTCAACGTGTCTCGATTCATGGGTGTGTCGCGCGATTTCGTTCACGTGCAGCGTCGCCGCGGTTCCTACGACACCGTTTGGGACAGTGTTGACGCTTTGGAAGACGCTTCCGCCGACACGGTATTCATTTCCGATGAGCGGGATTTGGAGGGCATGCCGCATTCTTTGAATCACGCCTTTCGCGTGCTTGCGCCAGGCGGGACTCTAGTTGCGCGAGTTTCTTCCAAAGAATTCTGTCGTTGGGCAAAAGAGACAAGCGTATCGACGGAGTCGTTGAAGAAAGCTTTTTTGAAGCAGGGGTTTCATGTCACCTTTACTTATGCCGCCGGGGAAGGTTCCTGGATTGTAACCGCCCGCAAGTGGACCCGCCGGGTACGCGACATCGTATACGAAACCTTCTCAGAACTGCAGGTGCCGGGCTTTTCTGCGGAGGAAGTCGCTGCTCTCCTCTCACCGGACATGTGACTTCGCTTTAGTCCAACGTTTTATGAAAACGAGAAGCCGCCAGCGTCAAGAGGGTCACTCCCATGACCGTGAGAATAGCGGCTTGAGGCAAGAGATCCCACACGCCGGCGCCCCGCAGCACAATACCGCGCATGATACGGATAAAATAGGTGGCGGGGATCAGTTGTCCCAGCCAGTAGATGACGGTAGGCATAGATTCTTGCGGAAACATGAATCCCGAGAGCAACACAGAAGGCAAGATGAAGATAAACGCCAGTTGTACAGCTTGCATCTGGTTGTTCGCAATTGTGGAAGTGAGGAGTCCCATCCCCAACGCCGCAAAAAGAAACGGGAGGGAGTAGAACGCCAGTAGGACTGGGCTACCCGTTATAGGTACGTGGAACCATGCCACCATAATAATGGTGACAAGGACGGTTTCTGCGAATCCGATGACTGCACAAGGCAGGAGTTTTCCAAGCATCAATGCTAGACGTGCCACCGGCGTCACCATGAGTTGTTCCAAGGTGCCTTGCTCCTTTTCTCTCACAATCGAAAGCGCCGTGAGCATCAGGGTGACCTGTTGCATCGTGACCACGACCAATCCTGGAATCATGAAGTTCGGGGTTTTCATGTCGGGATTGAACAGAACGCGGGGGCGCGCCTCGACCGGCAGTTTTTCAGGTGTTTGAATAGTCTGCGTAATCACGTGCAACGATTTTTGAAGCGCGATGGCATTCACGACCTGAAGGGCCTGCATGGCGACAGTGCCGTCGGTGCCATCCAGGAGGACTTGAAACGTGGCACTTCCGCCTTTCACCAATTGATCCGTGTAGTCAGGTGGGATCTTGATAGCCGTTTTAACGCGTCCTTGCATGATGGCGGCGTTTAATTCCGCTTCGGAGTGCACAAGTTCCTTTATCCGGAAAAAACCAGTGTTGGCAAACATGTCGAGCAATTCACGACTCTCTTGTCTTCCGTCCATGTTATAGACTGCTGTGGCAATATTTCGTACCTCCAGGTCGATGGCATAGCCGAAAATGATCATGTCCATCGCGGGGATGAGAAACATGAGAAAGAGGGTTCGCGTATCCCGCGTGATATGGAAAATTTCCTTATAGATAACGGAAAACAAACCGCGAAACACTACGCAGCCTCCCTATTCCGAGTCAATGTTACAAACACATCTTCTAGCGAGGGATCGATAGAAGCCATCGTCGCATTTCCGAATCCAGCGGATTCCATCGCCTCGACAAGATTTCCCGCTCCTGACACATCTACCAAAACGTGCATCGAATCCCCGAAAATAGTGGCATCGCGAACATAAGGTAACGTGGACGCATATCTCATCGCCGCCGAGAGACGGTCACAACGCAATTCAAGACGTACCGTGTCCTTGGGGGTCACTTCAGGGAGTTGCTTGAGTTCGTTTGGAGAACCACAGACAATAAGTTTCGAGAAATAGATGTACCCAATGCGGCTACAACGTTCTGCTTCGTCCATGTAGTGTGTGGTGACGAAAAACGTTACCCCTCTTCCAGATAGGTCAAACAGTAAGTTCCACAAATCGCGGCGTGCTACAGGATCAATGCCCGCTGTGGGTTCATCCAGAAACAGCAGTTTAGGACGGTGCACCAGGGCGCATGCCAAAGCCAGCCGTTGTTTCCACCCACCGGAAAGATGTCGTGCTAGTCGCTTGCGATACGGTGCGATACCCACCGTCCGAATAGACTCTTCAATGGCGTCTGAAATGCGATCGCGAGGGATTCCGTAAATACGGGCATAAAAACTGATGTTTTCGAATACGGTCAGATCGTTGTAGAGACTGAACTGCTGGGACATGTAGCCGATACTGCGTTTGACTGCTTCTGCTTCACGCGCTACATCATGACCTAGAATGACGGCTCGCCCTGAAGTAGGACGTAGCAAACCGCACAACATGCGGATCACAGTGGACTTGCCGGAACCATTGGGTCCCAGAAATCCAAAAATGTCTCCCTGTTCGATAGCGAATGAAATGGAATCGACAGCGGTGAAATTGCCAAATCGGCGGGTGAGATTATCGACCTCGATTACGGCCATCAGGGGGTCTCCTTGCGTGGAACAGGAAAGCGCGCTGTTGCCGTCATCCCGCTGCGCAGTTTGCCGCCGGAACTGTTGAGTTTAATTTTGACGGCAAACATCTGATGGACACGTTCTTCTCGGGTTTGGAGATTTCGCGGGGTGTATTCTCCTTCGCTTGCGATATAGGTCACAGTCCCTTGGAAAAGCGTACCGGGGTAGGAATCGGCTTCGACGGCAACCGTATCACCCAGACGGATGTGGCCCAGAGCGAAAGCACTCACATACACGCGTAGTTCCAGATCGTCGGGTCTGACAATGCGGGCGACGGCTCCAGGACGGACGAGATCGCCCGGATGAAGGTCTAGGGATTCGATGACTCCATCCATGGGGGCTCGAATCTCCGTTTCCCGCAGATTATTTTCGGCGAGTCGCAGGGCAGAGGCCGCTTCATCTCTCAGTGCCCGCGCGGTGGCTTTATCTTCTTCGCGAACACCGGTTTTCAATGCCCGCACAGCGGCTTCTGCCTGGTCGCGGGCGGCTTTCGCCATGGCGACTTCTTCTGAACGCGGTCCCTCCAGAACCATGCTTAGCTGTTCCCGTGCCGTGCGTAACTGCGCTTCTGCGGCTTCATAACGTGCCTTTGCCATATCGTAATCTCTTCGCGCCAATGCTTTATCCACAAGGCGTTCCGCCCGGTGAAAATCACGAGAGGCTGCCTCCCATTGTGCCTCGGCGGCGCGTACTGCTGCGCGGGCTGCATTTTCTTCCTGCACGCGGGCGCCCCGCACAGCCATCTGGTACTGTTCGTCCAAACGGCGCAATTCTGCTTCCGCCTGTTCAATTTCCTCCGGGCGAGCCCCATTCTCAGCTTTTTGGTATTGGGCTTCTGCTTGCGCCAGTTTTGCCATGGCAGCCTGTACCATGGCTTCCAGTTCTTCGGATTCCAGTTTTACGAGGATATCCCCGGCGTGTACGGTGTCGCCTTCCTCGAAGAACACATCTGCGACACGTCCCCCGATTTTGGAACCCACATCCACAGATATGGCTTCGACTCTACCAGCAACTTCCAAGATACCCGAGTGGTTTCCGGAACACCCTACGGGAAGCAGAAAAAGAAAAATCCATGGCAATCGTTTCAAGGGAGTGCCTCCGTTTTCATCAGGCCGCGAAAACAAACTGTTGCAATGGTAGCGGCGATGTCCCCCGGATTCATGGGAGTAACCTCTTTAGCGCCAAGTACTTCTTGTGTCAGAGCGAAAAGGAAAAAGGATCCAAGCAACAATCGGGTTGCGATCATCGGCTCGACGTCTCGCACCAGTCCCAGCGCTTTGCCCATTTCAATTAAATTAGCCACCTGAAAATCTGATTTGCTCAATATTTCGCTAAAATAGATTTGCTTCAACACCGGGATGTTCTTAAATTCCGCGATAATCAGCGGGATGACCTGGGCGACTTTTTCGGACATTAGAACATCCAAAAACTTCACCCCGAGCTCTTTGGTGAGCTTTTCCGGGTCCGCTCCGGGTTCATACTGGATGCTGGGAAGCAAATCCAAAACTTCCTGGAGCTGCGCACGGACGGCCTCGACGAAAAGTTCCGTTTTGCTTTCGAAATAGAGGTAAATAGTCCCCTTAGTAATTCCGGCGGCGTCAGCCACCTCGTCCATAGTCGCGGCGCGGAATCCTTTTTCGGAAAACACGCGTATTGCCGCTTCCATGATTTGGGCGGGTCGTTTTTCTGGTTGTCTTTTCCATGCCTTTGAGCTCACCTTCGGCTCCTTTATAAATAACCAGTTAGTTATTTAGTTAAAGTCTACCACGTACGTCTAAGATGTGTCAAGGGTATGTTTTCGTAATACCTTGTCATTGCGAGGAGTGCTGCCAGGCACCCCGTGGCAATCCCCTCAGGAAGTCCGGAAAGTCTCCGTTTTTGTGCGGTATCCTATTGCGCTTCGCTACCCGGCTGTCATTGCGAGGGGCCCCGAAGGGGCGACGTGGCAATCCCCTTAGGTGCCGGGTGGATAACCCGGGGGCAGAATAGGACGCAACCTGCTGTGCCCCCTAAAACAAAGATGAGGGGATCGCTTCGTCGCTCGAAGAATCGCTCCTCGCAATGACAACCAGGGGACAATGTGCTGGACGGGGATTCTCCACACCTACGGACGCGGTAGAGGCGAGGCATGTTCGGAACCGAGCGATGTCCGCATAAGCGTCATAGAAACGAAACAAAAGACACACCTACGCACTTTTCACGATTTATTGAGGTGAAATAAATGTCACCTCTATATATTGTAGAACGTTAGATCTGGCTTGCATATATATTGCGTTTATGATAGTATAGCGTCATTATATTGTGTTCTGTGGGATTTCGTAATGCAAATGGGGCCACAAAATGTGGTGCCAGAAATAAATAACACCGATTATGGGGATCGGTGGGAGATCGCAATAAATGAAAACCCGCGGTTTGCTTGTTCGAGTGCCCGGATATCCCACACAGATTGATAGTTTTTTGCCTGACCGCAAGCTTGCCACTGTCGCAGGTTACCTGAAGGAAGCCGGCATTGAAGCGGAAATTATTGATTTTGGCACGCCCGTATTTTTAACAAGTTTGATACCCGGCTCTCTGAGAGAATCTGTAATTACGTTGGTAAAACGACTTGACGCCGCCGGAGAAGTCAACAATCCCTTTTCCGCACTTCATATGATGTGGACTGTCCATTCCACCGACAGGGCGTTTCGTTCTGCAATGGCGAAAAAATGTCGCGAGATTGCCGAGCAGTTGGCGCAGCGTTCGTCGGATTTTGTCGTTTTTTCGGTGCAGGGTGCGGATGACGTGGAACCCATTTTTCAGATAGCGGGTGAATTACGCGAGCTCTGTCCGCAACGAAAAGTGGCTCTTATCGGCAGGTATGCGGATTTATATGGCGAAATGCTCGCAGGGGCAAGCGAAGCGATCGATTGTATTTTCCGCGGCGACGGAGAGTCGGTGGTGCCATCTTGGGCGGACCGACTTTCCTCTAGGTATGATTGGTCCGAACTACCGAACTTGATTTTCCGTGAGAACGGCAAAATCCGTCGGACCGTAGCGGAGCCTGCCGACCTAACCCGTATGCCTGTCCCCCTGTATGACCCTGAGGTTTATCCCTGCTTGGAGGACAAGGGAAACAAGCTGCGCATCTTCGAAATTGAAGAAAGTCGGGGTTGTCCTCGTTTGTGTTACTCCTGTTCACGAATGACAACGGAGCGGTGGATGCGTCCTCGACCAGTTCGTTCGGTGTGTGATGAAATTCGACGATTGCAGGCCGTGTATAGCACGATTGCATTCCGATTTTCGGACACGACCGCATCGGGAGCCGCCCATTCGGGCAGTGTAGCGCTTGCTCTTTTGCGGCAAGGTTTGGTGACTGTTTCGGCGCGACGGATCCATGTTTGTTCTGCATCGTCTGACGTGTTTCAGTCGCTACATGCGTCTGGATGTCATGTGGTAACGTTTAATGTAGACACGGGCAGTCAGCGGCTTTTGGAAGACTGTTTCGGCAAAAACACGTGCGTGACGCATATGGAGACCTTGTTACGGGAAGCGAAAAGGGCTGGACTGCGCACGATTGTGCGACTGACGTATCCGAGCCCGGGAGATGATTACCACACCAGGGAGGAGACCCTACGGTTCCTTACTCGTACGAAACCCGATTTTGCTTGCGTCGTTCTGCCTGAGATGCATCCGCGCTCGGTTTGGTTTGGACACGCGACTCGCTTTGGATTTTGGATCCCGGCTAAGTATTTGGAGCAACCCTGGGCTCAAAGCAGGACACGCTTCCCGCTACCTGTGGGGCGTTGGCAAAATCTACCGTATCGAGTGGGTTCCTTTGCATCCAGCCAGGTAGTCCAAGAACAGGAGAGTCTATTAGCGGCTGTGGAAGGGATGGGTATTCCGACCGGAGTCACGGAAGTCTATGCGCTTGCAGGCCATATGTTGGGTCAAACTCCAAGTGCTGTGAGAGCAGAGCTTATCACGCGGATGTTTAGCGGCGATGTCGAATCGCTTCAAGATTGGTTACGAAAGGTGAACGAGGTGCTCATGGTTCCTGCGGCGGGACGTTCTGCAAAACCGTTGCGTCCGGCGGTGGGCGAACCTTGACATGTGTCGCGCCGGCATTTCTTTGAACCCGCGGCGGCGTGTACAATAAAAGTGAAAGCTTGATCTAGAAAACCAGAAACGGGTTTTGCACAGTGGTCAACATTGAGAACGGTTCTATGAATCGAGATCCGATTGTCATAACTGGCGTCGGGGTACTTGCCTGCAACGGTTTGGGTCGGGAAGCTTTCTGGCAGGCGATCCAAGAAGGGCGGTCGGGAATACGTACGATTCGTCGTTTTGATGCCAGTGGTTTACCCTGTCAGATAGCCGGCGAATTGTGGGACTTTAACCCCGAAGATTTCATGAAAAAGAATATTGTGCAGACGTGGTGTCGGCATGTTCACCAGGCATTGGCTTGTTCTAAGCTTGCTGTGGAAGATGCGGCGTTGAAAACAGCGGGTTACGATCCAGAACGGATTGCTACAGGCATTGGGACGAGCATCGGTGGCCCTAACGAGCAATATCAAGCCCACCAAGAGGCTTACGAATCGGGTGGCTACCGTAAAGTCGGAAAATTGGCTTCTTCGAAGTTTTCGGGACATTCTGCCACTGTCCATGTGACGATAGACTTTGGCTTTCGTGGTCCAGCGATCACCATTGCCAGTGGTTGTGCGACAGGGTTAGACGTCTTGACGTGGGGTGTTTCCCAGATACGTTCGGGCGCGGTGGACTGTGCACTCGTCGGAGCCACAGAGTCTCCGATTTTTCCGATGTCACTTGCGGCGGGCTGTTCGTTGGGCATCCTCTCGAAACGCAACGACGCTCCGGAAAAAGCCATGCGGCCGTTTGACAAACACCGCGATGGAATTGTCTTGAGTGAGGGGGCAGTCGCCCTTGTTTTGGAACGGAGGAGTTGCGCCCTGGCGCGAGGCGCCAAGATCTTTGGTGAGATCCTGGGGTTTGGCGCTGCTGCCGAAGCCCGTAGCGCTCTCATTATGGATCCGGAGGGCACGGGACTTGGTGGGGCGGTATCTGCCGCATTGAAGAATGCTGGAATACAACCTCAAGATATCGACTTGATAGAAGCCCACGGGGTTTCCTTGGAAATGTATGATCGTAGTGAGACGGCAGCATACAAGCGGGCGTTAGGGGCATCGGCGTATCGGATACCAATATCTGCTGTGAAGTCCATGATTGGTCAACCGTACGCCGCGGGGGGCTTATTTGGGGTGGCGGCTGCTCTGATGAGTTTCGAAACGGGCATCATTTCCCCGACGGTGAATTTAGAAGACCCCGATCCGCTTTGCGACTTGGATTACGTGCCGCAAACGGCACGTCTGAATGATGTACGGACGGCGTTGGTGAGCGCGATGAGTTTTGGAGGAACCCATACGGCAGTGGTATTGGGTCGGATGAATTAGATGCATTATTCCATTCTAATAGTCTTGCACGGTTTGGGCGCAATCACGTGCGCCGCACTCGCCGTGCTGGTGTTGCTTAGAAATCCGTATCGTAGGAGTCATGTCGCTTTCTCGCTGCTCGCGGGTCTGTTAGGTCTATGGTCACTCGGGGTGATTTTCATCGTCCGGTCCAGGACTGTGGAAGACGCCCTGTTTTGGGTCCGTGCCACGTTCCTTGCTGTGGCGTGGTTGCCCGCAGCGTTTCATTACTTTGTTGGCGTTTTCCCACGGTCAGACTACGAAGGTCCCAGATGGTTCTTATATTTGCTCACGGTAGCGCCGGTGTTTCTGATACCGTTGGCGTTTACCCCTTGGTATATCGGTTCGATCGAGATCATTGAGGGGCGTCCGCCCGTGACCGTGTATGGTCCTGTGTTTTATCTTTATGGTACGTTGATTGCCGCTACCATGTTTTGGTCATTCCCGATGTTGTTTTCGAAACGGCGGGGACGCGTCGGTTTGGAGAGACGACAGGTCGAGCACGTCATACTTGGCATTTCGGTATGCACCGTCACAGCAACGATTACCAACGTTGTTTTGCCGGCTTTGGGATTCAGTGATTCGCAAGCCTACGGTCCTATTGCTGGCGCCGGCATGATGGTCATTTTTGCGTATTCTATGGTGCGTTATCACTTAATGGACGTGCGTCTGATCGTGTCTCGCACGGCCGTATATGCCGCCGCGCTAGGATTCGTTGTAACCGCCTTTTCCGTCGCCGTGACGGTGACGCATTGGTTAACCCGCGCTGGGAAAAACACCAGTGCTCTTGTTCCCACCTTTGTTGCGGCAGTGATCGTTGTGTTGGTGCTGGAGCCTTTGAAAGAACGACTTCAACTGATCCTCGATCGTACCTTGTTGAAACGACGCTATAACAGCCATGAGTTTCTCGCCCGTGTCAGCCGGAATGCAGCTCGGACGGTTCAATTGGACGAGTTATTGGAGACGGTATGCCAGGATATCGAACGGACAATCGGCGTAAAGTGCGTGCGTGTGCTTCTGCGGGACGAAAAAAACAGCACAACCTTGTTTGTTGCTTATTCAACAAACCGGGAAGAAAAGGGACAGCAATTTGATGAATATCGAGAATTATTAGACTATTTTGAGAAGCGTCCCGCTCCCGTGATTTTAGAGCAGCTGATCCACGGCAGACCGAATCCGGAACGTATTCGGTTGGCGGAATATCTTGCCGAATTGGATGCCCACCTTTGTGTCCCGCTTGTGAGTAAATTTGGTCTTTCGGGGATTCTGACGCTCGGCGAGAGGGTCTCCCGGGACATGTACATCTCACAAGATGCTGTGGTGTTTTCCGCATTGGCGAGTCCGGTGGCGGCGGCGATTGAGAACGCCCGACTGTATCAGAAGTTGGAGGAAGCAACCCTTCACCGAGAACGCATTCTCACGACCATGCAAAGCGGCGTCATTGCAGTAGACTCGGAAGGGCGAATCACGACCGTTAATCATGCAGCGCGGAATATTTTAGGGGTGATTGAGATGGGACAATCCCTCGAAACTCTACCCGCACCTATATCCTATCTTTTAAAAAGAACATTACGCGAGCATCAAGCCGTCCAGGGATTTGAGGCGTTGGTTACAACGAAAGATGGAGAAGAGGTTCCTGTAGCCCTGTCTTCAGCTCCCTTGCCTGCCACAGGCGGGGAAGAACACTCGGGCGCCATGGTGATGGTGTATGACCTTACTCAAATCAAACGTCTCGAGCGGAACGTCCAGCGCGCGCATAAATTGTCGTCGGTCGGCACGCTGGCAGCAGGTATGGCGCACGAGATCAAGAATCCGTTGGTGTCTATTAAAAGCATGTCGCAATTGCTTTTGAAACGATTTGATGATGCAGATTTTCGTGCCACGTTCAGTGAAGTGGTTCCTGCAGAAGTAGATCGTATCGATGCCATTGTAAGTCGTCTTCTGGACTTTGCGCGCCCCAAACCATCGCGTTACGGTAGGCACGATATTCGTACCATCATCGACAAGGTCTTGTTGCTTGTGGACAATCAGATTCGGAGCGAAAGGATTCAAGTTTGCACCGATTATGGGGAAGAGCCTCTTATGGTTCGAGGAGACGAGCAGCAATTGCACCAGGTGTTTCTAAACCTTATTTTAAATGCGATTGATGCCATGAAGGGCATGGACACTCGGTGTTTGAACATTCGCGCTTGGCGAGAGAACGAGTCGTTACGTCGGGAGGGTTATTTTAAGCTGGGGATGATAGCGTGTATCAAGGTCAGCGTTACCGACACGGGATGCGGGATTGCCCCTGAAGAATATGAAGGGATTTTCAGTCCGTTCTTCACGACCAAAGAGTCGGGTACGGGCTTGGGGCTCTCGGTGGTGCATGGGATTGTAACAGACCATGGAGGGCACATAGACTTTGAGAGTGCTGTCGGCAAGGGAACCACCTTTACGCTTTCACTGCCTGCAGCAGAGAACCTGGTCGCAATTGGGGAGTGATGATCCGTGGAAGTGATTCTTATCGTTGCCGACGACCGTTCCCTGTGCGAGTCGCTTCGTACCGCGTTGGGGGACACCTCGTTGTCGCTATGCGAATCAAAGGCAGAAGACGCCCTGCGGCGACTTATTAGCATGAAGGCGGACGCGGTTATCGTAGACGATACGCCGAATCTCGGTTTACCGGCTGTCAAACGAATCCGTGAATCGTATCCGTATTTACCTATTCTGATGTTGACCAGTCGAAGTGATACGGAGACCTTGGCATCTATTGCCCTTGCCGGCGCGACCGGTTATCTGGTGAAACCGTTTGGGTGTGATGCGCTGCGGCGGATTTTGGAAGGGATGATCCCGTTGCCGGTACGACCTGTCTCACCGCAAAGAGAAAATGGGGGGGATGTCAGTCGTCGAACGCCGAATCTGATTCAATATCAGACGGCGCTTCGCTGGTTGGGACGAATATCCAGTTATATAGCCGATACAAGACGGCTGAGCGAGTCGCTCATTGACGCCTTAATTGACGTGTTCAATGTGACGCGATGTGCGGTATTACTTGAGGAAGACGGGCGGGGCGTCGGTATCACGGCGAGTCACGGCATCCCGGATGCCGTAAAGGAATCCGCGCGCTTCCGTTTTAACTATGGTCTAATGAGATGGTTCGAGTCGAACGCGTGCATCTTCGATTCCGCTGCGGCTTCAGACCCCGATGCCCGCAAACAAATGGCGATATTAGGGGCGAAAATTGGCGTGCCTTTGGTGCGGGGAGGCAGAGTGTGCGGCGCGTTGTTGCTCGGCGAGAAGGCGTCGGGCGGCGAGTATGTTCCCGAAGAAACCGAATTGTTGTCGATGATCGCGCGGACTGCTTCCATTGCCATAGACAACGCACACCGTTATCACCAGCTGGTAGTCGAACAGCAGCAATTGGATGTCATTCTGTCGAACGTTTCTAGTGGCGTGGTTGTGGTAGGTGCTGACAAGAATGTGCGATTGTTGAACGGTAGTGCGGAGCGACTATTGCAGGTGCGTGCCGAAGACGTATTGGGGCGCAGCGTGCAGAAACTCGGGTCTGCTTTTGCGGATGTGGTATTGCGTACCATGGCGGACGGTAAGCCCCGTATCCGCCAAGAGATTCATGACCCCGCGATTCATGCGACGTTGGGTTTGAGCACGACGCCACTGGGGCAACACGGCGTTGCAGTGCTCTTCTCTCGGCTACCGGAGGAACGGGCGTCTGCAGAAGAAATTGCTTACAGCCCCTTCTGGGAATATCTGGCTTCGCGGGTGGCGCAAGAAATTAAGAACCCGTTGGTCGCTGTAAACACATTTGCCCAATTGCTGCCCAAAAAATATGATTCTCCGGACTTTCGGGAGGCATTCAGCGATGTGGTTCAGAAGGAAGTAAATCGCATCAATAGTGTGGTGGAGACCCTTTTTGATTTTGCCCGACATCCGCGGCTTATTTTGAAACGGGTCGACTTAAACGAAACGGTACAGAACGTGCTGCGGTCGTTCGAAGAGGAACTTCGCGAAAGACAGATCAAGCTAGAGGCTACGTGGGATCCCAATCGTCCCGAAGCCAATATTGACGTGGAGTACATGTCACAGGCATTACACAATGTGCTCCAAAACTCCATCGAAGCCATGCCTTCCGGCGGTGTGCTGCGGGTCAATACGCGCAAAGACGAGAACGGGTGCGAAATTGTAATAGCCGACTCCGGTCCGGGTATTGCGGAACAGGATGCGCCGCATATCTTTATGCCGTTTTTCAGTACAAAAGAACAGGGCATGGGATTGGGGCTGACGGTGGCGCATCGTATTGCGCGTCAGCACGACGGCGACCTGCGTCTTGTGCCTGGACGTGAGGGTGAGGGAGGGGTGTTCCAGTTCCGCCTGCCGCTTGCTGAGAAACAAGATGCCGACCGTCCTAGCCATTGATGACGAACGCAGCGTCCGTGAATCTTATCGGCTCATCCTATCGGAAAACTATCGGGTTCTGCTTGCCGAACATGCCGACGCCGCCTTTCGTGTGTTAGATACCACCCACGTGGATTTGATCTTGCTGGATTTGATGATGCCGGGGCTCAGTGGCATTCCTTTGCTGAAGAAATTGAGGTCGTACACCGACGCGCCTATTGTCATCGTGACGGCACTACGTTCGGTGCCCACTGCCGTTGAAGCCATGAAAAGCGGCGCGCGCGAGTTTTTGATCAAACCGTTTGATGTGGAGGAACTTCAAAGCGTCATTGAGCGCACGTTGAAAGAGGAGCAGCTTTCGCGAGAGTTGCGTGCGCGCCGTGCATCGGAAGCCTGCACGTTTGAAGATATTGTGGGCAATAGCCCGGCTCTCAAGGAGGTTTTGGGTCTGGCACGACGTGCAGCCGATGTGGACTCGACCGTGTTGATCACCGGCGAGAGTGGTACCGGTAAAGATCTATTGGCTCGGGCAATCCACTATGCCGGCAGACGGTCAAACGGGCCCTTCGTGACAGTGTCGTGTTGTGCGATACCGGCTACCCTCTTCGAAAGTGAGCTTTTTGGTTATGAGAAGGGTGCTTTTACGGATGCGCGCGAACGCCATATCGGGCGTATCCAGATAGCGGACAAGGGGACGTTGTTTTTAGACGAGATCGGTGAAATGCCTCGGGAAACGCAAGCCAAACTGTTGCGCGCCGTTCAAGAACGCCAGATTTTTCCGGTGGGGAGTACCAAAAGCATCGAGCTGGATGTCCGGTATATTTGTGCCACAAACCGCAATTTGGAAGAGGCGGTTGCCGCCGGTATATTCCGCGAAGATTTGTACTACCGTATCAATGTGCTTGCTATAGAAATACCTCCGTTACGACGGCGGCGCGAAGATATACCGTTGCTTGCCCAACATTTCCTTGAAAAACATGCCCCGCGGGTACATGCACGCGCCAAAGGTTTTCGGTCCGATGCCCTTGCCGCTTTAGCCGCTTATGACTGGCCCGGAAATGTACGCGAGTTAGAAAACCTTATCGAACGGGTCTTGGTACATCACAATGACGTTGAGGTTATCTCGGAAACGCAAGTAAAGACGTTGCTGCCAACGAACGGTCATTCACAGCCGTTCGTATGGAGTGAACTGGAAGGTCTGCCGTTGGAAGAAGCCACGCGGCGCTTGGAGCGTCACCTTATCCTGCGAGCTTTGCAACGGGCGAATTACGTGCAGCTGCGTGCGGCGGAACTTCTTGGCACCACGCGGCGGATTTTGAAATACAAGATGGATCAATTGGGTATCGCCGATAAGCCTCCAGACGAGGTACGAGAAAACGATAAAAACTCGGTTGCATTTTTCAGTCACGAAGAAAGGAAAAAGGAGAGGTAAGAAGCATGGATGTTGCTGTCGTAGGTTCCGTAGCATTGGACACAGTAGAAACCCCATGGGGAAAAGCCGAAGAATGTCTCGGGGGTGCCGCCACGTATTTTTCTTTTGCGGCGTCTTTGTATGCCCGTGTCGGCATGATCGGTGTCATTGGCGAAGATTTCCCACCGGAGCATGTGGCATTACTTCGGCGTCGCGGCGTAGACGTCGAAGGCCTCGAACAAGTACCCGGTGGACGCACGTTTCGTTGGACCGGGCGTTATCACCGCGATGTAAACCAGCGGGACACATTAGACACGCAACTCAACGTGTTTGAAACGTTTCGTCCTCAATTGCCCGAAACGGCACGCAAAGCCCCTTTCCTGTTTTTAGCGAATATACATCCGGCGCTGCAATTGGATGTGTTGAATCAATCGGAAGCCTCTTTTGTCGGCTTGGATACGATGGATTTATGGATTCGCACTACGTCGGACTTGTTACGATCGGTCCTGGAAAGGGTGCATGTCTTGATCATCAACGATGCAGAGGCAAGGCTACTCACCGGCGAGGAGAGTCTCATCAAAGCGGCACGTGCCGTGTGTGAGCTCGGACCGCAAACGGTGATCATCAAAAAAGGCGAGCACGGGTGTGTGCTAGTCCAGGAAGATGAAATTTTCCTGTTACCGGCGTATCCGCTCGAGAACGTGGTTGACCCGACAGGCGCCGGAGACTCTTTTGCCGGCGGGTTTATGGGATTCCTTGCCCGTAAAGGTATTGTTGATTTCCCTACGCTTTGTCATGGCGCTGCCTATGGCACGGTAACCGCTTCATTTACTTGCGAGGCGTTTGGTCCCGCTCGTCTGGTGGAAATTGGCATCCAAGACATCGAGAGAAGATACCAACAATTGCGCGCGATGACCCAACTTTAGAAGAAACGGAAACTGTTGTTGTGCAAAACGAAAAGCGGGACTATTTTCGCAAACCACTACCGGGAAGTTTGCCCCCGCTGTATCGCACGCGCAGCGACTCCGGTACGGCACCTTTCCGTACCGGTTCCCGACGGGGTTTGATCTTTTGCACCTTCATGGGGCGGTAACGCAACATGGCTGCCAACATCAGTACCGCTACGATTACTTCAGCATAAAACAACCATAGTGGATTATATTCAGCACGGTCCCAAAACCGCTGGAGCGGGGTCTGCCAACCGGGGTCGACTTTGTCATGCCAATACATCGTTGTATTCAGTTTGAACCATTTGACAAGTCGGACGAAGTAGTGCAGGACAACGTGGAAGATGCTGCAGTAGATGACTAGTTCCACGCCCCATTGGAGAATGGGCAAGGTGTACTTCTGCGTGAAATATACAAAAAATATCAGACAGAGCGCGCCTAGACTGTAAAGAATCCAATACTGTTGCAGATGAGCCATGACCGTTTCCATGAACCATCTCCCCTTTGCTACACGAAAAAAGTCTATCACACTCTGGAAAGAAAAACATCCATGCAGTAATCAATTGCTGCAATTTCTCACTGTGTTGCTCCTTAAGAAGTGTCTCTTGTAGGGCGTTTAAGAGCAGAGACCTTTGGTACCGCATCGAGGAGGTAGACCTGGGCTTATACGCAAGGTTGTCATTGCGAGGAGCGGAGTCTTCGACGCGACGAAGCAATCCCCTCGACCGCGCAGCGCAAGAGAACCCTGGGCAAGACAAGGTTCGGGTCATCCCCGACTTCCTGAGGGGATTGCCACGTCGCCCCTTCGGGGCTCCTCGCAATGACAGCGGGGGCGTGCGACAAGGTGAGGTAGTACTACGAAGTCAGGCTCATCCCGGGGTGCTCGAAGGGGCTGTTTATCAATGTACCGCAATATCCCAGATCTGATCCTCATCCCCGGGTGCCCGAAGGGGGGTTGTCTAATCATAGGCAAGAACCGGCATCTCTTTATAGAATTTCCTTTCAATTCATCACTCCTTATGATAAAACTATTAAAAGTACGGGACGGGTACAAAATAATGTGTTTTTCCGTTTTTTTTTTGCTATAGTCATATATTGGGTTGCTAATAGACTGGTACCATTAACATCAAGTGCCTTCGTCTTTTGTCTCTGCAAAGGTTTTCTTGGCAAGACTTGTGGTTAACAAGGCATACTGGCGCCTTTTGCGCGAGGAGCTAACATATGTCCGATTATTCCGTGTTACTTGACGGGTTAGAGTCAGCCGCGCCGGGCACTCATCTATGTGGCATTTTCGACAATGCCCAAGAACGTTTTCAAGCGACATCAGAGTTTCTTGCGCATGCGCTGAAGCGCCACCACCGTGCCATATGTATCTCGGAGGGAGATACACACTCTCTCCTTAGGGAATCTCTTGCAGAACGTGGAATTGACTCGGAGAAGGCACTTGCTTCGGGTCAATTGCAGTTCCTTACTCACGAAGACGCCTATTTCAAGTCTGGGGGTTTTTCATCCCGTGCGATGATTGCGTTCTTGAGCAGCGAGACGGAAAAGGCTCTGGCGGACGGTTGGAGCGCGCTTTCTGTTTGCGGGCAAATGGTGGGTGTTCTGAGCCGCGGAGCAGACCCCGAAAGACTATTCGAATATGAAAACGAGTTGAATTCCTTTTTCCCCTCTAGTCGGTGTATCGGGTTTTGCATGTATGACCGAGCGGCAGTAGAGCCCTGGTTGTTGCTACGGATTCTGCGGGCGCACCCGTGGGTTTTTGTAAAGGGAGCCGTTTGCGAGAATCTCGGCTATACGGGGGTAGAACAGCCAGCGGCATTTACGCCAGAAAACGAGTTGACGCATTTTATGGCAGTTTTGGAGAGATGCCGCCGAAAGCATGCAGAAGCGGAAAAGGAACTGCGCTTTATTGCTGACCATGTGGTAAATGATCTCATCTATGTGTATCAATTGTATCCGACGCGGGGGTTCGTATATGTGAGCCCTTCGGCTTCGAGGATTACGGGGTACAGTCCAGAAGAACATTACAACGATCCCGATCTAGGTCTGAAGCTGGTCCATCCCGAAGATCAAGAACTTTTGAAAGATATCTTACGAAGTCCCAATTCCGATCCGGTGGTTCTCAGATGGATTCGAAAAAACGGTAAAACGATTTATACGGAACAACGTAATGTGCCGATATACGACGAGCAGAACGGCTTGGTGGGCATCCAAGGCATCGCGCGTGATATCACGGATCAGGTACTGTTGGAACAAGAGTTATGGGCTCGCGGGAAAGAGCAGCGAACACTTAATGCCCAGCTCAACGCCCTTCTGGAAGCCGTACCGGCTAATTTGACGTTGCAATCGCCGGACTTGCGAGTCCTTTGGGCGAATCGTGCTGCGGCAGAGGGGCTTGGCAAGAAGGTGGACGAGTTGATCGGCGAGTACTGTCATGTTTTGTGGCATTCGCGGCTTACGCCCTGCGACCCTTGTCCCGTCAAACGATGCTTCCAGACCGGGAAGGTAGAAACTGAAGTTGTTACGACGCCCGATGGCAGGATCTGGAGCTTACGCGCAGTACCCATACGAGAAAAAGAGCACGTGGTCAATGTAGTCGAGTTTGGGATGGACATTACCGCCCAGAAAAGGGCTGAAGAGCATCAACTTCATACGAACAAGATGGAGGCGATAGGGCGGCTTGCGGGCGGCATTGCTCACGATTTCAATAACATGCTTAGCGTTATCTTGGGGTTTGGTGAGGATTTACTAGAGCGACTCGAGGCTACTGACCCGCGCCGTTCCGACGTTAAAGAGATTCTGAATGCCGCGCGGCACGCCGCTCTTTTGACCCGTCAGCTTTTGGCATTCAGTCGCAAACAGATGTTTCAGAATGAAGTGCTTAATGTTAATGATCTACTGCGAAACATGGAGAATATGTTGCGGCGTCTTTTGGGGGAAGATATCGAGTTTCATATGATTTTGGCTGATGATATGGGCTGTGTAAATGTGGATCCAAGCCAGATCGAGCAGGTGATTATGAACCTCGCTGTAAATGCACGGGAGGCAATGCCACAGGGCGGCAAGCTCCTCATCGAGACATCAAATGTGGAATTAAGCGGGGAATACGTTGAGCTGCGTCCCGATGTGGCTCCGGGCAGCTATATTATGATTGCCGTTTCTGATACGGGACATGGCATGGATAAAGCCGTACAAGAAAAGATATTCGAGCCGTTTTTCTCGACCAAAGAAAAAGGACGCGCCTCCGGTTTGGGTCTTTCCACGGTGTACGGCATCGTGAAACAGTCCGGCGGCCATATTCGCGTTTATTCGGAACCGGGTCACGGTGCGACGTTCAAGGTGTATTTGCCGCGTGTATTTGCTGAGCCGACCTACAAGGCGGTGAAAGAAGAAAAGGCGACACCGTCTCTTCCAAGTGAGGTATGCATCCTTTTGATCGAAGATGAGCCGTCTTTGCGCCGATTGTTCGAGATGGGGCTATCGGAGTTTGGTTATCATGTCACTGTTGCGGAGAGCGGAAACCAGGCACTTCAGTTGGTAGAACGCGAAGGCATAAAGCCAGATATAGTAGTGACGGATGTCGTGTTGCCCGGAATGAGCGGGGCGGATATCGTTCGGCGGCTTCGCGAATTCCTACCCAATTTGAAAGCGCTTTTCATGTCGGGGTATACGGACAATGCTATTGTGCACCACGGCGTGGTAGACCCAGGGGTCCCTTTCATTCAAAAGCCGTTCACTTTGAGCGAGTTTACCGCCAAGATATCGGAAGTGTTGAAACAGGAGAAGAGTACGTCTCTGTGACGAGCCAGAACGCCTAATCAGGTCTCCCGTCCGGACAGAGTCCCAGGGCGGAAGAAATTATAACGTTTTGCCAGTTTTTTGCCGCAGACATTCGGCGAGAACAATCCCAGCGCTCACGGACGCATTGAGAGACGACGTTGCACCGACCAACGGAATGCGGACCGCTGTGTCGCATGTTTCCCGGACAAGCCGTCGTACACCTTTCCCTTCGCTTCCGACGACAAAGACGGTTTTTCCTGTCAGGTCAGTCTCCCAAAGGGTTTTCGGGCCGGAAGGGTCTAGGGCAATAATCCAAAAGCCGGTTTCTTTGAGTTTTTTTAAGGCGCGGACGAGATTGGTTACAGCGATGAGGTCGATGTGTTCCATGGCGCCGGCGGCGCTTTTCAAAACGACGGGTGTGATGGGTGCGGCATGCCTCACACAGAACAGGACTGCGTTCGCGCCGCACGCTTCTGCATTCCGCACGATAGCGCCGAAGTTGTGCGGGTCCGAGATTTCGTCTAGCGCGACTAAGGTTGTGGAGGGTGCATGAGGTTGGCGAATCCAGTCTTGAATGTCCCAGACGGGGAGGGGGTCGGCTTCCAGAATGACGCCTTGATGAAGCGCATCGGGCAAGATTTTATTGAGTTCCTGACGGGAACAGTATTGGATGGGAAGATTTCCTGCAGCGGCTTTTATGGCTTCAATGCCCTTGGCTTCGGAGAGCAGGAAAAGCCTTCTCGCCTGCCGCTTGCGTGCGCGCAGACATTCCAGGACCGGGATTCTCCCTGCAACCCACTCTGTCACAGAACCTCGTTACCTGACGGTACCCAACTCGTGAGTTTCTACCAGTTTGTTACGTCGCAAGTTTAAGACGTCGTTGTTGGGCACTCGGTCGTCGATAGCATGGGCGTTTTCGTACATTAATCGTTCCAGGATGGCGACCGCGGCACGGTAATCGCCGCGTTTTTCCTTAACTTTTGCGAGTCGATACAAGACATATCGGGAGTTTTTGCCGTCGGGATAGAGGCGGAGTGCATCTTCGAAGACGCGTTCCGCCCACTCGTAACGCAGCGTGCGCAAAAGGAACCCGCCAAGACGGGAGAGTCCTAGTTCATTCAGTTCGGCTTGTTTCGGGTCTCCGCCCGGGTCGGAGGTGAACTTTCGATGAAGGTAACTAATTCCTGGTTCCGTAAAGAGCCAACCCAGCAACACGACGAGCGCTGCCAATGCAACCCATTTGACACGACTTAGATCCATAGTATGCAGTCCTTTTTAAAAACCTACCATACGAAGTATTCGGATAAAAATAGGTGCGAGCACAGGAATCCGGAACAGAATGGACGCGGCGCCGATCACCGCAATAGCCAAAATTAAAATGATAAGTCTGCCGATGAGGGTTTTTATGCGGAATCCCAATCCGAGACGGGGACGTTTTGATGCATCCAGCGCTGCGGCGCGTTGGGCAAAGGTTTCAAAACGTTCTCGACACGTTTCGCTGCAGAAAATGCCCATGACCCCCGTGACCTTGTCATATTGCGTCACGGGACCGCCGCATTGTTTGCAGCGCCCAATGACGTCTACCTCGCTGTAAACTGGTTTTTTTTCACGACCGCCGCCCATAAGTTCTCCCCTTTACACTTATGATTTCCGTTTTACGCCGTGTCCAATGCCTTTGATTGAACTTCATTCTGGAGCCGCTGCAAGAATTCTACCACAGTCATTGTGCCAATATTACCCTTACGCCGGTGACGCACGGAAACGCTGTCGTTCTCGCGTTCACGCTCGCCGACGACCAACATATAGGGTATTTGTTGGGTCTGAGCAGACCGAATCCGATAATTTAACGTTTCAGAACTGCAATTCATTTCAACTCGGAACCCTTGTTGGGTGAGTCGATCGAGTACTGACCGGCCATATTCCTCGAATGCCGGAGATACGGGAATGACCGTCGTTTGTACGGGGGCGAGCCACGCAGGGAATGCCCCGCCGAAATGTTCGATCAAGATACCGAAGAAGCGTTCAATAGCGCCGTAGATGACGCGATGAATAACAACAGGTCTATGCCGTTCCCCGTCAGCTCCGGTATACTCTAGGTCGAACTTTTCCGGCATGGCGAAATCGAGTTGGATTGTCGCGCATTGCCACGACCTTTTTAGACAGTCGCGGACGTGAAAATCGATCTTGGGTCCATAAAATGCCCCGTCGCCTTCGTTGATCTTATAGGCGACGCCCTTATGATCGAGGGCGTTTTTTAACGCGTCTGTGGCGGTGTTCCACATTTCGTCCGTGCCGATAGACTTTTCGGGACGGGTGCTTAACTCGATACTATATTCCAACCCAAAAACAGCATAAACCGAATCCACGAAGTCAATCAGACTTGTGACCTCGCTCTGAATCTGGTCAGGAGTCATAAAGATATGGGCGTCGTCTTGAGTGAACATGCGAACGCGTGTCAACCCGTGCAAGACGCCCGATTTTTCATGGCGGTGGACGGTACCCACTTCCGCAAGGCGGAGGGGCAAGTCGCGATAACTACGCAAGGCAGATTTGTATATCAACATGCCGCCGGGACAGTTCATGGGTTTAATGGCGAAGTCGCGATCGTCAATCACGGTGAAATACATATTTTCTTTGTAATGATCCCAATGTCCCGATTGTTCCCAGAGCACGCGGTCTAGAACGATCGGCGTACGTACTTCGCCATAACCGCGTTTTCGGTGCTCTTCCCGCCAAAACTCCATGAGGGCATTCAAAACAACCATGCCTTTGGGGTGAAAGAAGGGAAAACCGGGACCGACACTATGAAACGAAAATAGGTCTAATTGCCGGCCTAATTTGCGATGGTCACGTTTTTCCGCCTCGGCTCTCAGTCGCAAATACTCCTCCAATTGTTTGGCGCTGGGAAATGCGGTGCCATAGATTCGTTGGAGCATGGGGTTGCGTTCATCGCCGCGCCAATACGCACCGGCAACACTTAGCAGTTTGAATGCTTTTACTTTGCCGGCAGACGGCAGGTGGGGACCCCGACATAGGTCAATGAAGTCGCCGTGCTGGTAGTACGTCACCGTGCTGTCGGGCAGGTCTTTGATCAATTCCACTTTATAGACGTCACCCCGCGATTCGAAGTACCGCAGCGCCTCTTCCTTGGTGACTTCCTTTCGAACAAACGGCGCATTTTCCTGAACGATCCGCTGCATTTCTGCCTCGATAGCAGGAAAGTCCTCTTCGGTCAATGGTGGGTCGGTCTCGATATCGTAATAGAAACCATCTTCGATAGCCGGACCGATTGCCAACCGGGTATGGGGGCGGACGCGAAGAATCGCAGAAGCCATGATATGAGACGCACTGTGCCGAAACACGGCTTGTCCATCAGGGGAGTCAAAGGTGAGGATTTCGACGGTGTCCCCTTGGCACAACGGGGTAGTCAAATCCTTTACAACGCCGTTGATCTTTGCTCCGACAGCTTCTTTTGCCAATCGATTGCTGATGCGTGCAGCAAGATCAAGAGCCGTGCTGCCGGCGGGTAACTGGATGGTCGAGTTATCAGGCAGATGTATTTCTATCGTCTCCATAATGATCCTAGCCTGTGGTTTGGGGTAATGCCCCTCCGAGGGGCGACTTATGCTTTCGCGCAGAAACGAAAAGCGATCCATTATACTAATTCTGCCAGACAGATTGCTTCAACTACTTCACGGGGGATCATGAAGAAGCCTTCGGAGAAGGTGACAATTCTTCCGCAGATTCAAAACGTTTCAAGTAATCTGTGAAGGCGGAGGATTCGTCGGTTTCGAACTTGCCTTCCTGCGTACGAATGATAAAGTAGACCGGCAGCGTGTGTTGTTCCGCGAAGGTTTTTCCTTGTTCGTAGCCGAGCACCATTAGCGCCGTTGCATAGGCGTCCGCGGAAGCGCAATCGGGTGCAATCACGCTTACCGAAGCTAGGTTGTGTTCAATAGGGCGTCCGGTTCGTGGGTCAATTTCGTGGGAATATCGTTTTCCATCCTTTTCGAAGTAGTTTCGATAGTCTCCTGAGGTGGATATCGCCGCATCCGTAAGGGGAACAACTCGTTGAACAGAGCGTCCCTCGGGATTGGGCTTCTCAATTCCAATACGCCAAGGTTCTTTCTCGGGGTTGTGTCCGTGAGCGCGAACTTCTCCGCCGATCTCGACCATGTAATTGTCATACCCGAGTTGTTGGATGGCTTCAGCGACTTTGTCCGTAGCATAGCCGGGGGCGATGGCCCCCACGTCGCATATGATGTCCGGTTGCGTTTTTTGTACGGTACCGGCGTCGTAATCGATGACCATTTTTTCATAGCCTACCCGAGTTTGGGCTGCGGCAATCTCCTCAGGTGATGGTATTTGTCTTTCGTCTTCGTCCTTTTTGTGACGTCCGAATCCCCACAGCTCAACGAGAGGAGATACGGTGATATCAAACGCTCCGTCGGTCTCCTTACTGATTCTCTGAGAAAGGGAGAGTACCTCCAAGGTTTCCCTCGAGAGGGAAAACGGAGTAGCGTCGCGATGGGCGTTAAATCGAGACAATTCGGAATCGTCTCGATAGGTGGACATTTTGATGTCGATGTCAGCAAGAACACGCTCGATGGCGTCTTTCACCGCTCTTTTTCCTTGTTCAGTGAAGGGGTGTTCGGCAACGACCTTGACCGTGTACGTACTCCCCATGGTATTGCCAGAAAAAACCGCAAGAGGTAAGGTAGTCTTTTCCACGTGAGCATGGCAACCGATCAAAAACATCACAAGGACAGCACAGAAACTGGCTCCAAGCATTCTGGCTGAAGGGATTTTCACGTGATGTTTTAAATTTGCGGAAATTTCGCACGCGATATTATGAGCCAAAGTCGTCGAACAGGATATTGTCATCCTCAACCCCCAGGTCGTGAAGGAGATTTATGCATGCGGTCAGCATCATGGGCAGGCCGCACAGATAGTATTCCACATCTTCCGGTGCGGGATGGTTCTTTAAATATAAATCGTACAAGACTTGGTGGATAAACCCTTTCGGGCCGTCCCAATGATCCTCAGGCAAGGGTTCTGAAAGGGCGAGTGTCCAGCGGAAATTCTCATTTTCAGCCTGGATTTTGTTAAATTCCTCCACATAAAAGGCTTCCCGATAACTGCGCGCACCGTACCAGAAGGTGACTTTTCGTTTGGTATGCAGTCGGTAAAACAAGTCGAAGATATGCGAGCGCATGGGTGCCATACCCGCGCCGCCCCCGATGAAACACATCTCTGCGTTCGTGTCTTTTGCGAAAAACTCCCCGTAGGGTCCGGAAATGGTAACCGTATCTCCGGGCTTCAGACTGAAAATATACGAGGACATGATCCCGGGAGGCGTGCCTTCGGGAGCGCGCGGGGGAGGCGTGGCGATACGCACGTTAAGCATGATAATGCCCTTTTCGCCCGGGTAGTTTGCCATTGAGTAAGCGCGTTGCACCGGCTCCGTGCAGATGGACTCCAGTTTCCACAGGTCATATTTGTCCCACTCATCGCGATATTCTGGCTCAATATCGAAGTCTTTGAACCGGACATGATGTGGCGGGCACTCAATTTGAATATAGCCACCCGCGCGGAAAGGTACCGACTCGCCCTCAGGCAGTTCCAGCACCAATTCTTTGATGAACGTGGCGACGTTGTGATTGGAACGCACGCGGCAGACCCACTGGCGAATATGAAAGATCTCGGGTGGTACCTCGATAGCAAGGTTTTCTTTCACTTTTACCTGACAGGCGAGCCGCATGCCCTCCCGGGCTTGTTTGCGATTGATGAAACTGGTTTCCGTGGGCAACAGCGTTCCGCCGCCGGATTTGACCTTTACTCGGCAGACGCCGCAGCTCCCTTTTCCGCCACACGCCGAGGGAAGGAAAATTTTGTTTGCAGCTAGGGTGCTAAGAAGGGAGCTTCCGCCTGCGGTTTTAATGCTACGTTCGGGGTCATCGTTAATCGTGATAGTGACATCGCCAAGGTGCACCAATTTCGATCGAGCCACCATGAGCACGACAACCAGAGAGACGATTACTCCCGTAAACATGATAACGCCGAGACCGATGATCTGCATGGGTATTCCTCATCCGTTCAGCTACAGCTGGATCCCGCTGAACGCCATAAATCCGATTGCCATAAGTCCTGTCAGAAGAAATGCTATGCCTAACCCGCGTAATCCACCCGGGACATTACTGTATCGCATTTTTTCGCGGACAGCCGCCAGGGCGATGATCGCCAGCGCCCATCCTAGACCGCTCCCAATTCCGAATACGACGCTTTCCCAAAAGTTATAGTCCCGCTCCACCATGAAGAGGCTACCCCCGAGAATGGCGCAGTTTACGGCAATGAGTGGAAGGAAAACGCCCAACGCGGCGTACAGTTTGGGTGCGAAACGTTCCACCGTCATTTCCACCACTTGTGTGGCGGCTGCAATCGTACCGATGTAGGTTATAAAACCTAAGAACGTGAGGTCGACGTCTTTCAGAGCGGGGTGTAACCAAGCCATGGCGCCTTCTTTTAGGAAGATGTTTAGCACCAGGTTGTTCAGAGGCACGGTGAGGGTCTGAACAAAGATGACTGCCGTGCCCAAGCCGATGGCAGTCTCGACTTTTTTACTGACCGCTAGAAAAGAGCACATGCCCAAGAAGAAAGCCAGGGCCATGTTTTCAATGAAAATCGATTTGATTGCGAGGTTCACATAATGTTCCATGGGTTAGTCCTCTTTTTCCTGGCGCTCAGGCATCAGCGTGCGAAGGATCCAAATGAAGAATCCAATGATGAAAAACGCCGCAGGAGCGAGCAACATCAGACCATTTGGGACATACCAGCCTCCGTCGGTAACGAGCGGCAAAATGGTATGGCCAAAAAGTTTGCCGGAGCCAAACAGTTCCCGCAACGTGCCTACGGTGACCAACACGATACTGTAGCCCAACCCGTTGCCGATACCGTCGAGAAAACTGATCCAAGGCGGGTTTTGCATCGCAAACCCTTCCGCTCTTCCCATGACGATACAGTTCGTAATAATCAGTCCTACGAAAACAGAAAGACGTTTGGATATGTCAAAGAAGTAAGCTTTCAGGATCTGGTCAGTAACGATAACAAGCGAGGCAATAATGGAAAGCTGGACGATAATACGAATATTCGTGGGTACGGTATTCCGTACTAAACTAATGAACAGATTCGAAAATGCCGTTACCAGGGTAAGGGCGATCGCCATGGTGACGGCAGTGTCTAATTTTGTTGTTACCGCGAGTGCGGAACAAATGCCCAAGACCTGAAATGCGATAGGGTTGTTATGAAACAAAGGGTCTAAAAGTACTTCACGTTCTTTTTTTGAAAGTCCTATGGCCATAAGCGTCTCCTCGTGATTATGCAGCGCCTTCCCGGAAGCGTTTCAGAAAGGGTCCGAAGCCGTTTTCGCTCAACCAGAATTGAATCATGTACGTTACGCTACGGCTCGTAATAGTCGCTCCGGAAAGTCCGTCGACACGATAAGGGTCTTGTTCGGGTGTGCCCGCCTGACCCTTGATGACGGCAAGCTTAGGGGTACCTTGTTCGTCGAACACCTTGCGGCCCTTCCAAAGAGCCCGCCATTTTGGGTTTTCAACTTCCCCGCCAAGTCCGGGGGTTTCTGCTTGTTCATAGAAAATGAGTCCGCGAACAGTTTGTGCATCCTTTTCTAACGCGAGGTACCCACGTAGGGTAGACCAAAGTCCTTTGCCCTCGATAGGCAATATGAGTTCTTTTATATCTCCGTTCTCCACGACCTGATAGATAAGTGCATGATTGGGAATACGCGCCACCCGAGACGGGTTTTCGGGCGCCTCGCGACTTAACTTCGGATCACGAAGGATTTGCTTGGGGTCGTAAGTCTCCGGGTTCAGCGTAGGTTCTTCCACGTATTCTCCTGTGCTCAAATCAACGAAACGCGGAACAATGTATTTTTGATAACGATCGCGAATTTCTTGGGGGGAGAGTTTTTCTCCTTCCTGTATTAAGCCAGCAACGGACAGAATCTTCGCTTGGCGGTCGAGGACGAAATTCGTTTTTTGACGTTCCTTCAACATGACCGCCGCCGAGGATACAAAAAGGGAGCAAATAACGCAGACGGTGGTTGCGAAAATTAACGTATAGGTAACGCTACGCTGCATAACGCGCCATCCTTCGTTTAATGTTTGCCCGCACAATGAAATAGTCTATCAAGGGCGAAAACATGTTCATGAACAGGATTGCAAGCATCCAGCTTCCGGGATAGGCGGGATTTACCTCGCGGATGAGGATACCAAACGCCCCAATGAGGAAACCGTAAATCCATTTTCCTTTCTCCGTGAACGGGGACGAAACCGGATCGGTCGCCATGAACACGGCGGCAAAGGCGAAGCCGCCGATGACCCAATGCCAGAAAAACGGTACGGCGAAATACGGGTTGCCGCCCGGGTGCAGGTAGGCGATAAGATTGAAAAGTTCTGCCATGACGAAACTACCTAGAAAACATCCAATTATGGTTCTGTAAGAACCGACGCCTGTGGCAATAAGTATTGCCGCACCCACCAGACACAAGAGGGCAGATGTTTCACCCATAGAACCCGGTTCCAAGCCAATAAAAGCACGCCACCAGGTGAGATTCGCGTGCGCGGCGCCCAGGTCGGGATGCGCCAAGCCAGCCAAACCACGTTCTTTTACAACCGCTAACCACGTGGCGCCGCTGTATCCGTCTGGGGTGGTCTGTGCCGCGATCCACACGTTGTCCCCTGTGATCTGTCCGGGATAGGCGAAATACAGGAAAGCGCGTGACATCAGGGCGGGGTTGAATATGTTCATACCCACGCCGCCAAACACCTCCTTGCCGACAAGTATCCCGAAGATGATACCGAGAGCGACCTGCCATAAGGGGATAGTTGCCGGTAGAATTAGCGGAAACAAGGCGCTTGTCACCAAAAACCCTTCGTTGATTTCGTGGCGCCGTACCAATGCGAAAATAACTTCTACAAGACCGCCGGCAATGAGCGTCACAAGATAGACGGGGATGAAATAGAGCGCCCCATGGACGAAACAGGCAAACACGTTGCGGGAAGAAAACTCAAAACCCATCCACGTAAAGAGGCTCGTGCGCCAATTGTTCAGCGGTTGGCAACCGGCTTCAATGGCGAGATGGGCTTGATAACCCGTGTTGTACATAGCCATGAGCATACAAGGAAACAGAGCGATCACAACGGTGATCATAAGGCGTTTTAGGTCAATACCGTCCCGCACGTGGGGCGGATGCTCTGTCACGGTGTCTGGCGTAAAAAGAAACGTATCCTGTGCCTCAAATAGCGGATGGAGCCATTCGAGGGGTGCCCCTTTTTCGAACCATTTACCTAAGCGATTATGTAGGTCGAGAAGAAATTTCATCATCCCTCCTTCTCGATAGTATCGAGTACGTGACGTAATGCGGTACCATAGTCAATCTTACTGGGACACACAAAGGAGCATAGGGCGACATCCTCTTCGTCCAATTCCAGGCACCCGAGTTCCTCGGCGCGTTCCAGGTCGTTGGTTAAGAGTGCTCGCAACAAAAACGTAGGCAAAATGTCCATCGGCATCACCTTTTCGTACAATCCGATGGGCACCATGGCTCGTTTTCCACCGTTCAAATTTGTCGTGAACTTGAAAAGACGGTTCTTGAAGAAACGAGAAATATAGATCGGCATAACCGAAAAGCGGTTGATGCCCGGAGACATCCAACCCAAAAAATACCGTTCCCGCCCTTCCGGAAGCACACTGATTTGGTAATGGTATCTGCCCAAATATCCACCAATTTCGCCGGAGGCTGTGCGCCCCGATAGCACGGAACCCGAAATGACCCGATGTTCCCCGGGGACCAACTCATTTGCTGTGAGTGTGTCCGTGGAGGCACCTAGGCGCGTTCGCAGCAAGCGGGGACGCTGTACAGAAGGACCCGCTAACGAAATGACACGTTCCACGTTTAATCGCCCTGTGCGGAAGAGGTCTCCTATTGCGATGACTTCTTGATAGGGAATGTGCCAAACAGTCTTTTCTTTATGCACCGGGTCCAGGAAATGGATATGGACGCCTGGGGTGCCTGCGGGATGTGGGCCAGCAAAGGAGACGACCTTGATTCCTTGATGAGGTGGCGCGCTGACTTCATGGGAATCTTCTGCTTTACAGAGAAAAACATTGCCGTCTGTTAATTTTGCAATCACGGCAAGGCCATAGTGGAACGATTCCTTCTTTTCTCTTAGGACAACGTCTACAGACGGCGCCAAGGGATTGGTATCCATTGCTGTAACGAAAATGGAATGCGGCACCGTGTTCGGATGAGGTATTTTGGAAAATGGCCGCGTGCGAAAAGATGTCCATAAACCGGACTCCAGCAACAACGCGCCTATCGCATCACGACTTAATCCTGCGATGTCTTTACCGGTGTAGGAGGGGAAAGGTGTGAAGTCTTCTTCTGTTGGTTTGCCTGCGCGCTCTCTTTCATTGAGTTCAATAACCACGGAGATGAGCGCCCGTCGTTCTCCCCGGTTGATGGCTGTGACGACGCCAGCGCCGGGCGATGTGATTTGTACGCCGGGATTTCTTTTGTCTTCAAAAAGCACTTCGCCGCGGCGGACGGCTTGACCGACTTCGACTCGCATCGCCGGGCGCAGACCAAGATAGTCTGCGGCGATAATGGCAACGCGCGGCACAGCCTTGGCATCGTCAATGCGCTGCTCCGGCCTGCCGGTGATGGGCAGGTCAAGACCTTTCCGGAGTCGAATTACTTTGGATTCCTGCATTTCCAGCATGAACGTAAAAAACCCTCATTTGCTTTTGTAAACGTGCCGATTTTCCCGATACTTGGGTTTGGATGAACAAAAACTGAATGCGCCGACAAAAACCGAGGCATCGGGAACTTTATTGTTTCCATAACGAAGTGCAACTCGTTATGTAACCCAACGCAAAATCATGCCATAGGCGGCCATCAAAAACCAAACTACAACAGAACAAGGTCACATGCTGATTACGACCGCATCAGAATTCGACCTTGGAAAACGGTTCTAACTGTGATTAAATTCACTTTTGGTAACATCAAAACGCCTCAAAATATTCTCAACCGCACGGAAAACAGAGCTGAAAAATACGCCTTGCGCAATTCAAGCGACTTAATTCGTGCACATTATAGCGAAAAAGCCATGTTCTCAGGGTTTCGCTAGGAATGGACGATGCCTGTATGCCCTATCTGGATGTCTGCAAGGAAAGGTGTTTTGGGGACGCACATGCAACAATTCGAACCCGTGCATGAGTTCACAAATCTTTGGCATTGCATCGAAGCGCTAGACCTGTGTTTACACCAGGTTGTCATTGCGAGGAGCGAGTCTTCGAAACGACGAAGCAATCCCCTTAACCGCGCAGCGCAAGGGGACGTGGGGCAGGGGTTGGGGTAATCACCGGAGGCCTGAGGGGATTGCCACGTCGCGCCTGGTGGCACTCCTCGCAATGACAGCGGGGGCGTAGCGCATTAGCACGCAGCGCGGAAAAACAAGTAATCCCAAGTCGTCAAAGGGGTTCGTAAATAGTTCCAACGTACTTCGGAAATGGCATGCGTTGATGTCTTTCCTTTAGTGACCTTTATGCAACGTCCAGTGTTCAATTCCTCATCCAACACAACAAAAAATGTCAAAGGCACTGGACTTATACATCACGTTTATTCGTGGGTGTAAACTCATGTAAACTATGCGACAACATTCGGGGCGTTGACGAGTCTTAAAAACAAAGATCATGATAGAAACGCAAGGACTGACGAAATATTACGGGCGTATCCCGGCTATACAGGATGTCACCTTTCAAATCGAAAAAGGCGAGGTGGTCGGTTTCCTGGGTCCCAACGCGGCAGGTAAAAGCACCACACTACGTATTTTGGCGGGATGTATGCCGCCGAGCTCCGGGACGGCTCGAATTGCGGGGTTCAGCGTAACAGACAATTCGCTGGAAGCAAAGCGGAACTTAGGCTATCTTCCCGAGAACATATCGATTTATCCCGAAATGACGGTGCAAGGATTTCTCAAGTATGTTGCCGACATAAAAGGCGTGGCACGTGGGGAAGTCTCGCGTGAGATCGGGCGGGTGATGGAGCGGTGTGGTCTCACGCACATGAGCCGCCGGCAGGTGGGTCATCTATCCAAAGGATATCGACAACGTGTCGGTCTAGCACAAGCCTTGATCGGGAATCCGGCGGTTCTCATTCTTGACGAACCTACCGTTGGGCTTGACCCTCGTCAGATCATCGAGATCCGCGAAATGATTCGGTCGTTGGCGGATAGTCACACGATTTTGTTAAGTTCCCATATTTTGCCTGAGGTTTCCATGGTGTGTCGCCGCGTTATTATCATTCACCAAGGTCGCATCGTTACGCAGGACGCTATGTCGGTTCTGGAAAAATCCGCTGAACGGGTTACTGTTTGGGTTGAGGCGATAGGTTCTGAACAAACGATTCGCAACATTCTTCAAGGCGTTCCCGGGGTGGATTTGGTTCAACTCCGAGGCGGCTCGGAGTCGACAGGGTATCGTTTTGAAGTAACGGGTTTGCGGGGGCACGTGACGCCAAACCAAATAGCGGACAAACTAGTCAGGGCGGGGGTTGCTGTAGTGGCTTTGCAGGAGAGGTCTCGCACCTTGGAGGATATTTTTGTGGAAGCTATTGCAACGGAAGAGTCCTTATCGGGAAGCACGGAGCAGGAACCATGAGGGCGTTTTTCGCGATTGCGAAACGGGAATTCTTCAGCTATTTCGTCACACCCATCGGATATGTTGTCACTGCGGTGTATGTCGCGATTACAGGTATTGGGTTTCTAGCAAGTTTTATTTACTATGCGCGAATATCTCAATCTCCTGCTGCGTACCAATATCCCGGGGTGCCCGATTTTGAAGAGACTATGTTGAGTCCCTTTTTGGTGTTTTGCGGGCAAGTCATGATTTTCCTTGGGCCTCTGATCACCATGCGGCTGTTGGCGGAGGAAAGGCACCGGGGCTCCATGGAACTGTTGCTCAGTTATCCCGTTCGTGATGCGGAGATTATTTTTGGCAAATATGTGGCTGCGCTTGCTCTGCTTGTGGTCATGATGGGTGGCATTTTCGTCCACTTATGTATCGTGGCATGGTTCGCCACGGTGGAGCCGGCTGTCCTCGTTCTGGGTGTTTTAGCCGTGTTTCTGATGGGGGCTGCCTTTGTCAGTGTCGGGCTATTCATTTCGGCATTGGCGAAAAACCCCATAACTTCCGCAACGACGACGTTCGGCGCCTTTTTCATTTCCTATATTCTGGGGGCTGTAGGAAAAGATCTCAGCGAAGCCAACCCCGCCCCGGCAACGTGGAGCGACCAAGCCCGAACGATCGTCGGCTTTTTCTATCGAGTTTTCCGCCGGCTTGTTCTCGATTTACCTCTTGATGCTCACGCCCAGCAAATGACACAAGGGGTTCTGCAGTTGGAGGACATTGTCTATTATGGGGTGCTGACTGCGTTTTTCCTTTTCCTGACGTTTCGTGTGTTCGAAACCCGGAAATGGAGGACGGGCGTATGACAGACCCTGTCGGAAAATTACGCTCGGCTCTGGGGATTGGGGCAATCATTCTGCTGGATGTAGCGCTGAATTTTCTTTTGCTGAAACAGACGCCGTTCGTCGCTCCCGTAGTTATTCCCTTTGCGCTTGGTTTAGTGCTCGGAGTTGTCTGGATCGTGTGGACGTTGGTTCGATTTGTTCAATCGGCGGAACTTGAGGCATCCGCCGCTGGAATCAACGCCGTGTTGGGTTCGTTGTTCTTTTTTGGTATTTGTGTAGCAACGTATGGTTTTGTGCGACATTGGGACGTCGGCTGGGACCTGACTCAGGAGGGACGGCGCGAACTGTCTCCTCAGACGATACAAGTTCTGAAAACAATGGACAAGAGTGTCGAGGTATACGGACTATTCGTTTCCGCCGCGGACAGCCTCGTTGCGGTAGCGGAGGATAAGACCCGCGTCTTCTTGGAGCGATGTCGTAAGTATGCCCCGGAACACTTGCGGTATGAAATTGTAGACCCCGAAAGTGACCCGCTAATCCTAAAACGTCTGGATATACCGCGTGCATCTCCTTCGGGCACGGTTGTCGTTCGCTGCGGCGACCGCAAACCACGGGTGATTGCCCTTACGGGGGTAAACCCGCGGCTCGAAGAACGGGACTTTACGAATGCGTTGATAGCGGTTCTGCGCGATGCGGCGCCCAAGGTTTATTTCTTGTCTGGGCATGGGGAAAAGGACATCACCGACCAAGACCCAGAACAAGGTGGTAGCATCTTACGCGGACTTTTGCTAGGCGAATCGTACGAAGTGAAACAACTCCAATTTCAGCCCGATAGCGCCCATGTTCCGGCTGATTGTGATCTACTGGTAATTTACGGTCAAAATCGAGACCTGCGTCCCTATGATGTGGCTGCTCTCGAGGAATATCTGGAACGCGGCGGCCGGCTGCTCGTATTTCTCGACATTTGGGCGGTCCAGCGGTTGCCAGACGTCCGGATTGTCGAGCAAATGCGCCCTTGGCTCGAAGAAAAATATGGCATTCGGGTCGGCGAGGACATCGTTGTTTCTCGGTCGACGGGTGTAGAGATAACCCTAAAACCAAGTTTTGCAGCGGAGGATGGCGAAAGTCCTTATCGGGGTTCCTATAACGACAATCACCCGATTACGCGTGGTTACACCGAGATTCTGAAATTACGGGGCGCTCGCAGTGTATCGTTGGTTGACAAAATGCCCAAAGATGTCACCGGAGAGGTCTTACTACGCAGCACGCCGGACTGTTGGGCGGAGAAAGACCTTGCCGGTGTTATCCAAGCGGGCTGGCGCGCATCCAGAAAGGATGCCGACGAGGAAGAAGGCGCATTACCCTTGGCGGTTGCCGTAGTCAGAAAAAGCTCTCGGCAGACAGATGATTCCGGCGTTGCCCGCGAAGCACGTCTTGTCGTCGTAGGAAGCCGCGACCTAGCGACCAATCGTGGCTTGTTATCGAGTGGAAACCTTGTGATGAATATTTTCGCTTGGCTTACGGAAAGTGAGGAGCTGATCGGCATTCGGGCTACGCGACAAGAGGATAACCCGATTGTGTTGTCGCCCTTACAAGAGCAAGTCATTGCTTGGATAGCGAGTCTGGCGTTGGTACATGTGGTCGTATTAGCCGGACTGGTTATCTACACGGTGCGCAGGAAGTACCAATGAAACCGAAAACGACCGCGGTATTGGGAGTTGTCTTCTTTCTGTTATGCGGCGCTTATTTTGGCGCACTCTGGTTTGAAAGTTATTGGCGCCAGCGCGCCGTCCAGCAGAAAAAGGTATTCAGCTTCGAAGCAGGCGATTTCCGAAAAATCAGTATTCAACAAGAAAAACAAAGGCCTGTGGTGGCAAGCAAAGATGCCACGGGGACCTGGCATATCGAGGCCCCTTACCCGCTCGACGCTTACCAAGAGATTTGGAATCGTATAGCCGCGCATCTTGCGGAGTTGAGTACCGAGCGTCTTCTAGAGGAAAACCCGAAAGAGGTCTCCCATTATGAATTAGACGTGCCCCGCCTTACTGTAGAGGCAGAAACCTTTGAGGGCGCGAAATTGAAGATAACCTTTGGTATGCCGGGTCCCACACGAAAGAATCGCTATGCTCAGGTCAACGATACCGCCATTCTCTTGGTGAGTGAAGATGCCTTTTTCGAGTTGAACCGAGGACTAGATTTGTTGCGCGAGTTTCGCCTGTTTCCTCAGAAGGACAAGCCCATACGCCGTTTGGAGTTTGCGCGGTACTGGCAAGGCAATGAGCCCAACGCGTCTCAAACGGGTATCGAAAAAGGTAAAGAATCCGTTGTTGTGGCAGTGGAACGAGACTCAGACGAATCATGGGTGCTACGCGAACCCGTGACAGCCCCGGCAGATAATGAGTCGGTGTCACGACTTGTGCAACGATTGCAAACGGATGTTTGCAAGGATTTCGTAGACGAACCCAAACCATTGGCTGACTATGGGTTGGACCCACCCCAGGCGCGCATCACGCTGTTTGTCGAAGGCGATGACAAACCGACGACTATTTATTTCGGCGCTACAGCCAAAGAGGGAAAAGACTCGAGGATTTTTGCCAAACACGCCGACAAACCTGCGGTTTTTACGGTCGCTAAAGACATTGAAAAATTGTTCCCTGCCTCGCCCACCGCATTTCGTGCTCGGCGTTTGGTGACGCGTAAAGCCTCGGAAATCATGTCCATCCGATTCGTAACAGGTGGCAAATCGTTTTTCTTGGTTAAGGATGACCAAAAGGGGTGGGTCTTGTCCGAACCGTCTGTTCAGGAGACCGACCAGGTGGCTGTCTCAAGTTTTATTGCCCAATTGATGGACATCGAGGCTACGACGTTTCTCGACCGAGTCCCGTCTGACGCGGGTCTGGATGCGCCGAGGGGGCGTTTGACCCTCCAGTACAAAGGGGCACAGACACCTGTAGAGGTGCGGATCGGAAATGCCGCAGACGACAAGAATGCCTCTTACGCCACTCAGGATACCGGGTCAGTGGTAACTATTCCAGTGACTGCCGCCGAAAACCTCTTACAAGCGAGTGCATTCATGTTTGTTGGCAAGTACTTGTTGCAGTTCAAAACCGAAGAGGCGGTTCACGTGTCGTTACGGTTTGAAGGAGTCGACTACGAGTTTGAAAAGGCAGCGACGGTTTGGCGTGTGGTCAAACCGTCTGGAAAAGTGTGGGAGTCTCAGAGCGCCATGGCGGCTCTTCTGGACACTCTGCATTCGGTACGTGCCACAGGAATTGCCAGTGTCCAACAACCGTCAGACCTAGCTCCCTATGGTTTGGATGCACCCATTTTGACGGTAGAGGTTACTTTGAATTCTGGAAAGGCTTCTTCCGGACAAAAGATGTCCTATTTGAGGGTAGGTGCGCTTGCAAAAGACGAGAACGAACGATACCGCTATGCCCTATGTGGAAACCGACCGGAACTGTTCTTTGTAAAACAGGATTTGATAGACGATGTTCGGGAGGCGCTACGCGGAGTAAAGGACGAGTGACGCGCCTTTTGCCCTATAAAACCAACAATGCGAAGTCTTACACCGACTTCGCATTGTTATGTCCCCCTGGGTCCCTTAAGTCGCATGTTTGGTAAGAAGCCAATGCAAAGGAACCGTTTCAGGGGACCTTTTAAAGCAGACTCACTCGACTCCCGTGTTCGACCCTAAGCCTCAATCCTTTGAACCTTGCGGTTAACATCAAAAGTTTACAACCGAGAAGATGTCGAGCATTTTTCGTGCCAATGATAGGTTGTGCTATAATTCACATAAAATCAATAAGTTACATTTTTTAGACTCTTTGGACTTTTGTATTGAGTAGCCATTTTTCACATTTGTATTAGATAATCGGCCATAAAGAAACCCAGGATATTCAATGGTTGTTCAAAAATGAACAATCTTTAATTTCTTTTCTGGCTCCATGAGATCTCAAACGCTTCGCAGTGCATCGGGGAGGTATACCTGGTTTTAGACGAACAGGTTGTCATTGCGAGGAGCGAGTTCCTGAAACGACGAAGTGATCCCCTCAACGGTGCAGCACAAGAGGACGTGAAGCAAAGGTCGGGGGTAACTTTCGGATACCTGAGGTGATTGCCACGTCGCCCCTTCGGGGCTCCTCGCAATGACAGGGTGGGGGCAATAGAACGTAGCACGGAAAGACGAGTAATTCCGAATGTTCAAGAGTTTTGTTAAGGGCTCTAAGGTACTTCGGGGCACGATGCCTCGGAGCCTATCTCTTAATGACTAATGACGTTCATAAAAACCTCTGTTCAACTCCTAATCCAACCCAACAAAAGGTGCCTAAGGTACAGGACGAATACACAGGCTTGTTTGGTTTTAGGCATTTTACTATACTAGGTGCAGATGGCGCTTTGGGCAAAATAGGAGCACTTCAAACGATATGAGCAAACGCTTCGCACTATTCTGGGGATATTCTGGTGTTTCTTTGTTATCGTTGGTAAGGGTGTAGGGGACGAAGGAAAAGTGATTACCGTGCGTCTAGAATATGCGCCTGCGCCGGTTGATAATCCCCTAAAAGGGTTGGTGCCCTATGCAGGCGACAGACGAGGCAGGATCCCTCACAGCATGGAGTTTCAGTATTTCCCCTTATCTGATCTCGTCAAAGATTATGGTGTCTATGATTGGCAACCTTTGGAGAATTTCCTGGACGCGGTGTCTCAACGAGGACATCAGGCGATTTTCCGTGTGATGTTGGAATATCCGGGGAGTCCAGCGTCTTTCAAACTTATCCCCGATTTTTTGCTCAGCGACGGCTTGGCGGTGCACCGTTATCCGAATTCGCGTTTAACGGAGGGCGCGCCAATGGAGATGGTCACCCCGAATTATGAAGATGAGCGGTTGAGACGTGTATTTAAGGAATTTATCAGTGCCTTGGGAGCGCGCTACGATGGGGATCCGAGGATTGGGTTTATTACCGCAGGGTTACTCGGCTACTGGGGGGAATGGCATACGCATCCACACATTGAACTTTTTGCGAGCAAGGACGTTCAAAAGGAGATTATGGACGCGTATGAGGCGTCCTTCAAGAAGACGCCCATATTGTTGCGGTATCCTGCGGGCGAAAATCAAGACCGTTACGCGGCAAATGCCCAGCGCTGTTTTGGTTACCACGATGACTCGTTTGCTTGGACTACAATAAACACGGGTAAAAAACAAGACCGCTGGTCTTTTATGACCCGATTGACGGAAGCAGGGGAGGGGGCACTGGAGAAGTGGAAAACACATCCGATTGGCGGGGAGATTCGCCCGGAAGCATGGGGAAAAGTGTTTGACATCGACCCAGGCGGCGACCGCATTCAAGATTTTTTGCAGTGCGTGGCAGCGACTCATGTGACCTAGCTTATGGACTCCGGGATGTTTTCTGGGGACGAGTCGGCACAAAATGCTGAACGCGTTCAGCGGACAAAAGAAATGGTGCGTAGAATGGGTTACGAGTTTTATGTCTCTGCAGCTACGATTAACCGACCTAATCGCGGAAAATTACAAGTTTCGGTGCAGGTGGAAAACAGGGGAGTCGCGCCATTCTACTATGCATGGTCGCCCGTGTTTGCGTTGCTGGATCAAAATGGCACCGTCGTCCGGCAACAGAAAGGTGCGGGGCGTCTCTTGGGGTTATTGCCGGGGGAAGCCCCAGTTGTTTGGTCTGCTGAGCTCACTACGCGGCGGTTACCAAAAGGGACCTACATTGTCGCGTTGACCGTGCCCAATTCGCTGTCGAACGGTAGACCGATACGGTTCGCTAACAAGACACAGGACCAACACGCGAGCGGTTGGTTGAGTTTGGCGACAGTCGAGCATTAGAAGCGTCGAGCGGTGTGCTATGCTGGAGTGAAAAGGGTTACTTACAAATAAACGAGGAGTATGGTGCTATGGATATGTACTTGAAGCAGATGTTTCTCGAACGCTGGCAGAAGTACTTTCCGCATTCGGAGTTGCCCATCGTGTTTTACTACACCGACGACGATTCGTCGGTTGAGTTGGCGGATGCTCCCGACGGTCATCGATGTTTCCTGGCGCAGTTGGGGGCGGTTCGACAAGGAAAGCCCCAACGGTTTGACGTGAACACGGTGGGGTGCGAGGGTGGGAAGCGCTATTTGGGTTTCAGTCGCACGCTGCGCCCCAATTTCGAGTATTTTCTTTCGTGTGGGATTCCGGGACAAATGGAGGGGGAACGCTATAAGAAGTCCCCGGAATTGGTTCGAGCCTTCCTGCAAAATGTCCCCGATTTGCCTGCTCCTGGGCGATACATCGTCTTTAAGCGGTGGGATTTGCTGGAAGAAAAGGATGAGCCTGTCGCGGTCATTTTTTACGCCAAGCCGGATGTCTTATCTGGGTTGTTCACACTCGCAAACTACGACGAAGAACGGCGGGAAGGAGTGATCGCCCCATTTTGTGCGGGTTGTGGTTCCATCGTGCAATATCCCTTGCTAGAACAGCAGAGCGCGGCGCCCCGTGCTGTAATTGGCATGTTTGACGTATCAGCGCGTCCGTTTGTGCCGCGTGAGACCCTTTCGTTTGCGATTCCGATGAAGAAGTTTGTCGCGATGGTTCAGAACATGGATGAAAGTTTTCTCATTACCGGGTCGTGGGAGAAGGTCCGATTCCGGTTGTAAAGCGCCGCGTGAAGAGATTTTCGGTCAGGCGGCAGTATAAGTCCAGTACCTTTGACACTTTTTATGATGTTGGATGGGGTGCTGAAGAGAGGATTTTCCATCAAGGTATTTAAGGGAAAGGCGCTAATGGATGGCATCACCAAAGTACGCTTGTCCATTCATGAACCTTTTTGACCACTCGGGATTCCTCGTTTTTCCGTACTACGTCCTCTTGCGCTATGTCCCGCCCCCTGCTATTACGACGAATGCCGTCAGGCACCACCTCCCCTTGCGCTACAACCTTACGTTGTCATTGCGAGGAAGCCGTTAGGCACGACGTGGCAATCCCCTCGGGGGACAGTGGGAAAACCCTGTCTTTGTGTGTTGTCCTCGTGCGCTACGCGGGTAAGGGGATTGCTTCGTCGCTTCGAAGACTCGCTCCTCGCAATGACAACCGGGCGTATAAGCTTGGTCTACCTCCTCGATGTAGTGCCAAAGGTTTGTGGACTTATGGAGCGGCAATCACGGGATTGGTCAGCACGCCAATCTGTTCCACTTCCACGGATATTTGGTCTCCGGGTTTCAGCGTGATTTTGGGGTTGCGTGTCCAACCGACGCCTTCCGGCGTTCCCGTCATAATTGCCGTGCCAGCAATCAAGGTGGTATCTTGGGAGAGGAACGCGATCAAAGTCGGCACGTCGAAGATCATGTCCGATGTATTCGATCGCTGCATTTCTTTTCCGTTCAGTTCCGAGCGTATGCCCAGCGTGTTGGGATTTGGGATTTCGTCAGCTGTCACCAAAAAGGGTCCCATGGGTGCGAAGGTGTCGAAACTCTTGCCTCGGTTCCACTGAGACCCCCCGCGTTCCGACTGCCAGCGACGGGCACTAACGTCATTTCCAGCGGTATATCCAAGCACATACTCGAGCGCCTTTTCCTTCGGGATATCGCGTCCTGATTTCTTAAGAATGACGACCAATTCCGCTTCATAATCAACTTCGTCATCGCACACCTTGGGGATACAAATCGGTTGCAAATGTCCCGTGACTGCCCTGGGATTCTTCATAAACAATACAGGGTATTTGGGGATAGGGGAACCACCTTCCGCTGCGTGTTTTGCATAATTGAGCCCGATACAGAGAACAACCGGTGGGTCTATCGGTGGCAGCCAACCCGTTGGTGCGATTTGTTCCGTCGTGGCACGCAGGGTGCCAGAAAAGAGATCGCCCTCTGCACGGAGAAGAGTTCCCCCTTTATCTTGGATAGCATAGGTGACTGTGCCTTTTTCATCCATCACTCGCGCTACTCGCATGTTGTGTTCTCCTGATTTCGATATGGGTTTGTTGAAAGGACGTTAGTAGCGTCGCAAATAAGGGGATAAAAACGCAACCCGGCGACCTCACGGGATGTTTTTACCCACGTACTCCGACACCTCCAGAATGATCTTCGCCACTAAATCGGGACACTCCCGCGGCAAGTCATGAGAGGCGCCTTGGATCCAGCGAAGGCGGATGTTGGGACGGTCTGGTATTCGGAGGAGTGTACGTTCGGGACGTTGTCTTCCTCGATCGCCATAGACCTCCCAAAGGGGAATCTGCGTGCTGTTCAAGAATGCTGTGCCGTCCCATTGTCGCCAAATGCTTCCAAAAGATTGAATTTGTTCCGGCGTCCACTGGGCCGTGACCCGGGCACGTTCCGCATTTCGAAGTGCTTCTTTTTCGGGAGACGGCGGAGTCGCCACGTTTCCGGGGAAGGCATCGTAAGCGGCTTGGCGACACGTCCAACCTTCAAAAGAGATGATGGCGAGCACGTGTTCGGGAGCAATACGTCCCACTTCCAACGCAACCATGCCGCCTATGCTGTGGCCGCCTATGATAAATCGTTCTAATTGTGCGTCCCCCGTTATGGAGAGAATGTCAACTGCAAATTGTTCAATGGAACCATTAGCGGGAGGCGGCCAGCTTCCACCATGCCCGCGCAGTTCCGCAAGGACAAGGGGCATTGTTTTTGGAAGGAGAGAAACGACATCCATCCACTGTTCGGCGTCGCTGAAACTTCCAGGGATGAGGACGACGGTGGGACCGTCGCCAATCCGCCGAAGGTAGGAGATTTTGCCTTCGTCTGTTGGGACGTAATGCCTCGAAAAGCCAGAAAAATTCTTTTTTGTGTTTTCTTCAATCATTCCTATTTTATTCTAGATTTTGAGTAAGTTTAGCGAACATGAGCGCTTGCGATGGCATTTTGTAAATGACATACAGCGACAAATTGTACGTGCGGCGACTGAAACACGGAAGTTGATTGAAGTTTTGCACCGCTTTTCATCCAATCTCTTCGTATTCTTAGGCCTGTTTGACAACAGGGGAATAACACGGACTGTATTCTACGCTGGGCGGTGTGATGCATAAAGTCGGAGCGAAAACCAGGGGATCTGATGGAATTCTTACATACGGGTTTGCGCGCGCGCCCCATGTCTTTTAGAATGCTATGCGATGCAGAAAAAAACGAACCATCCCAAATCGCGAACGAGTCCGGCTATACGCATTCTGCCGGAAGAAGTCGCCAATCGCATTGCGGCGGGCGAGGTGGTGGAGCGTCCCGCATCTGTTGTGAAAGAGCTTATTGAGAATGCGTTGGATGCGGGTGCGACGCGCGTGTCCATACGCTTAGTTGCCGCGGGACGCAGGACGATCGAAGTAGCGGACAACGGGTGCGGCATGTCCGAGCAGGATGCCATCTTGGCTGTTGAACGTCACGCCACTAGCAAGATACGAACGGCGGAAGACCTGGATAACATCGTCACGTTTGGTTTTCGGGGTGAAGCCCTGGCAAGCATAGCAGCCGTTTCTCGTTTTGAATTGGTTACCCGACGTCCGCAGGATGACGGAGGAGTACGGGTGAGGGTTGAGGGAGGGGTTTTACGCGATGTCTCCCAGACATCGGCGCCCGTAGGAACGCGAGTCACTGTGAACCGCCTGTATTTTAATACACCGGTACGGGCGAAGTTTCTGAAAGGTATTGCTACAGAACTGAGTCAATGTATCGACTGTGTTCAGCGGTATGTTTTGTCCTCTCCCGAAGTAGGATTTCAATTGTTTCACAACGACAAATTGCTCTTAGATGTTCCGGAACATGCAACGCTTCGCGAACGAATCGCACTCATTTGGGGCTTGCCGTTTTTACGCGACTTAGTGGAACTTTCCGCAGAACGTGTCGGCATGCGTTTTGAAGGGATGATAGGGACGCCGAATTTGAGTCGTTCTTCCCGGTCGCACCAATTCTTTTTCTTGAACCGCCGTCCGGTAATTAACCGTTCGCTTCAGTACGGGTTTGAAGATGGCTATCATCAACTTTTGTTAGTTGGAAGGCGTCCCGTTGGTGTCATTCTAATCGAGACTTCGCCACGGACGGTCGACGTGAATATTCACCCCACGAAACGGGAAGTGCGTTTTCGAGATGAACGGGCTGTGCGAACTGCGATGAGCGAGGTGGTCAGGGAGTGCCTCGCCCGTTTAACGCCGCCGGGCACTTCTTCTCCTTCTCGAGACACTTTTTTGCCTCCATCTTCCGTTTCCACTGGGATAGAGACAAAAAAGACATCTACCGTCAGCCCTCTATCTGGAACGGCAAATAATGCCACGTCTTCCGAATCGGAGTTTTCGGAGGCGGAAACTGCGCGCGTGTTTCAGGCGCCCACAGAGGAGCGACAAGGAGAGCTTCTCACTGCGGGGAAAGTGGCGAGGCCAAGCGAGGAACCGACCTCGGGCTGGGGTTCTGCGGAGCCCACGGCGTTTTTCCACAGTATCGACGATATTGGAGAGACTCCCTTGCAGGTATTTGACACCTATCTGTTGGTTCCCGACGAAGGGCGTTTGCTAATCATCGATCAACACGCCCTGCACGAACGCCTTATGTATGAAACTTTGCGGGAGGAGTTAGCGGACCAAGAGTACCAGGCGCAGCGGCTCGTGGTTCCCTTGCTCATTGATGTGCCGCCATCTTACAGTGGCTTGTTTGAAGCCAATCTCGAACTATTTCGCCAGGTCGGCATTGAGGCGGCTCCCTTTGGGGGTAATACGTTTCAGATTACGGCCATCTGTCATCTGTACGATGAATCAAAAGTTGCTGATGTGGTGTATCGTGTTTTGGAACAACTTGCTCAAGGGGACCTATTCAGCAAAGAAAAGATTCTGGATGATTTGCTCCGACTGGCTGTGGAAGCGTGCCGAGGCGCTGTGAAAGCAGGCGATAGGCTCACCATTGAGGAGCGTCGCGCGTTGTTGGAAGGTTTTCGCACCTTGGAGCCTCCCTACACCTGCCCGCATGGCAGACCTATTGTCACCGAGCTCACCCAGGTGCAGATGGAAAAAAGTTTTCGGAGGAGGCCGTGACTTGTGTTTTGAGTCCTCCGCCGGACGTTGTTGCTATTGTGGGGGCGACGGCTTCGGGAAAAACGGCGCTCAGTTTGGAGCTTGCCCGCCGCTTGGATACCGAGATCATCTCTGCCGATTCCATGCAGGTATATAAAGGCATGGAGATAGGCACGGCGGCGCCCACTTTGGAAGAACGTGCTAAGATAAAACACCATTTCGTAGGTTTCTTGAGTCCCCTAGAGCAATTCTCGGCTGGGGCGTTTGGCGTAGCAGCCCGGAATGTAATCGCGGCATTGAATAGGCGAGCGAGAATCGCCGTATTGGTAGGGGGCTCTGGGCTTTACCTGCGGGCGGTAATTGACGGTTTGTTTCCTGGTCCAGCGAAAGATGAATTTATTCGTGCACGTCTTCACGCGGAAGCAGAACAGGGTGGGGTACAAATCCTATATGAAAGGTTACAATCGGTAGATCCCGATTATGCGAAGGTGATTTTGCCTGGAGATCTCAGACGAATTGTCCGTGCTCTTGAAGTCTATGAATTGACGGGCAAGCCCATTTCAGCCCTACATCGGCTTCACCAGAACGAATCCCCATCCTTGCGCGTTCTGCAAATCGGTTTAGACCTTCCCAGAGAGGTTCTTTACAGGCGCATCAACGAACGCGTGGAAAGGATGCTGGCGTGCGGTTTTTTAGACGAAGTCCGGACGTTATTAGCCCAGGGTTATGGCGAGCGCTTCGCACAGCTCCGAACGCTGGGTTACCGCGAGTTCGCCGACTATTTGCAGGGTAAATGCTCCTATGAAGAGGCCCTCGAGACGATGAAGCGTAACACCCGCCGGTATGCTCGTCGTCAGCTGATATGGTTTCGCGGCGATTCGCGGATTCAATGGATTCCTGTGAGTGAAGAGACTACCGTTTCCGATCTTGCCGACCGGGCGATCAAACTAATTCCGACGTAGGCTATCTCTTCTTCGTTTTTTCCTGCCTGTGTCTTTCGGGCTTTCTCCGGCACCGCTTTCCGGACCACCTGATGTTTTGAAGATGCCTATTAGGGAACTCGCAGATAAAAACGGTGTTTAACAGAACGGCAGCCGGAGAAGAAAACGAAAATAGGAGTGACGAAAATGAGTGGCAAGAAGATTTTGGTAATTGCAGCCGTATTGGCGACAACCGTGTGCTTCAGTGTGAGCGCGCAGCCCCCTGCGGACCCGCCGGGCGGTCCACCTCCGCATCGTCCTGGTCTCGGTATTGCCCGTGCCGATACCAACGGTGACGGGAAAATAACGTTGGAAGAGCTTCAAGCGATTTGGCCCGGGGTGGATGAAGAGATCTTTGCTCGTTTGGATCGCAACGGAGATGGTGTTTTGTCCGTTGAGGACCGACGTGGCAGAGGTATGCAAGGACCCCAAGGCGAGCGCGGCGCCAAGGGACCGAAGGGTCATAAGGGTCCCAGAGAGGGTAAAGGTAAGGGGCCCGGACCCATGATGGGACCCCCGCCTGCGTGTCCGGAAGGTGGTCCCCAGATGCCGCCTCCCCCACCGGGAAGACTGCAAGGGGGGCCTGGGGCCGCGGGAATGAAGTTCTTGCAAAAACTTCGTGAGGCGGATGCTGACGGAAACAAAGAAGTCACGTTTGAGGAATTGTCCGCGGTAGCTCCGCGAATCGACCGAGAGAAATTCCAACGTTTAGATCGGAACGGTGATGGTGTGATTTCTGCCGCCGATAGGGTAGCAGGTCCCGGGGCAGGCCAGGGTTTTGGACCTAACGCCGGTCAAGGTCCTCAAGGCGGCATGGGTCCGAATCAAGCAAGAGGCGAGAGACTTCGGCAGCTTTTCCGAGAAGCCGACACGGACGGTGACGGCAAATTGGCCTTTGAGGAATTGTCCGCCAAGTTTCCAAGAATGGACAAAGAACGATTTGAATGTATTGACCGAAACAAAGACGGTTTCTTGAGCCGTGAAGACCGCCAGGGGCCGCCACCAGCACCTTGTGAACCATGAGACCACCAGCAGCGTGATGCTCCTCAACAGCGATAGCCCTCTTCGGAAACGAAGAGGGCTATCACATTTACGCCTCTGGTCCACAGGTATAGTATATATATAGGTCTCGTGAATTCCTTGGAGGAACCCGTCGAGATACGGATAACCGTTCGTTGTCGGTTGTGGGATTTACGACGTGGGCAGAGTTCGCCTGGGTCTTGCTGGAATGTCCGGTTAGTGAATCGTATCTCGACGGGCGGAGGAAAAATCCAAAAATGTTGTGACGACCTCGCACTCCTCTCGTGCATTGGTTCGTTCTGTTTCTCGCTTGTGGCATAGGGGTCATGGCATTAAGACCTTCGCGCCAGGCTCTCTGTTACCTTAAAATGACGATTCCGCTAGAGGGGTTTCTGCATCTTCCGGATATGCCTCCAACCCCATTTCACTCAGGTCGAGACCTTCCGCTTCTTCCTTAATACTGACACGCATACCCAACGCGAGTTTCGTCAGGTACCAGAACACGACAGAGGCAATGACTACGAATACACCGACGGCAACAATTCCAATGACCTGATTGATGAGTTGGGTGAAACCACCGCCGTAGAATAATCCCTTGCTCCATCCTGCATCGGCGTTTTCTTGGGTGTTAAACAAGCCATATGCCAGTGTGCCCCAGACACCGTTCACCAAGTGAACAGATAAAGCGCCTACGGGGTCATCAAGGTGAATCCTATCAAAGAAAAGGACGGCTTCAATGACAAGCACACCCGCAATAGCGCCGATGATGATGCTCCCGTTGCCGCTTACACCGTCACAGGGAGCCGTAATAGCCACCAGTCCTGCCAGACAGCCGTTGATAATCATGCTCAGATCAGGTTTGCCAAGTCTGAACCACGCATACAAGCAAGAAACGACTGTTCCGGCTGATGCCGCCAAAGCCGTCGTTACGCTGATGTGCGCGATGGCGTTAAAATCGGCTGCCATGGTGCTTCCTGGATTAAAGCCAAATCACCCTAGCCACAAAATCAAACCGCCCAAGGCTGCTGAGGTCATGTTATGACCTGGTATGGCTTGAACACCGCCGTCTTTCCGATACTTGCCGAGGCGGGGACCAAGGAAAAGCACACCAACCAGGGCTGCCCATCCTCCCACACTATGCACCTGGGTGGAACCGGCGAAATCATGAAAAACTCTTGCCGCGAGAAAGCCACCCCCCAGATCCAGTGGCCTGTAACCGGATAGATGAGAGCGACAAGGAGAAAAGAAAACAAAAGATATGCTTGGAACTTGATCCGTTCTGCTACGGCCCCAGAGACTATGGTTGCCGCGGTGCCTGCAAATACAAGTTGAAAGAAAAACTTGCATTCAAGCGGGACCCCTGTCCAGTTCAAGGCGGAATAAACACCGGTGTATGCGTCGCGGGTTGCTGGGCTATTGTCAGCGCCCGTCATCATAAATCCCCTTAACCCCAGGAAAGTGTTACCATCCCCAAACATAAAGGCGAAGCCAAAGAACCAGTAGGCAAGTGCCGAAATAGCGAAGACGATGAAGTTTTTTGTAAGAATGTTAACGGTATTTTCCTTTCGGCAAAAACCGGACTCGACCAACGCAAAACCTGCGTTCATCCAAAATACGAGAAACGCTGCCACCATGGTCCAGACCGTGTCGAGCATCACTTTATGTTCTGCAAGGACCTCTGAGTTAAGTTCTTGAGCGGCTGAAGGTAAAGCTAGAAATACCGCCGTTCCCAAGCTGAGAGCTACGCCTTTAAATAATCTTTCCATTTTCGTAGACATATTGGCACCTCCTATGACTCCGGTTTTTGCAGTGCTTATTTAGAAAAAACTTAACCGGAACCCTTCTTGTACTCCTGCCCGATATGGTGACTGATTTCAAACGGAAGATGGCATGAGCCACTCACGAAATCCGTCTTAAGTGTGTTTGCGCAGGTCTCGTGCCAAGTGACATGATTTCTGGATTTGGCCTTAATATCGTCTCTGGTAAAGTTGATTTAATTTATTGAAGGTGAGCGAGTTAGTATATTTCAGGTGATGGGTAATTCTTTCAAAAAGGTAGGTACCATAAGTCCGTTTGCCTCCGGTAAATACCTACATAATTGTAGAAATATATGGTCCATAGAACCGTTCTGTAACATCATAAATGAAATGACCTTCACTTTTCAGAAAACCAAACGAACCGGAAAGCGCAGTCATAATATATCCCTATTGACTTTTTTGACTACATGTTGTATATTATCATCTGAAAAATGCAACGGATCATATCATTTTATGGAAGTTGATTTGCTAGAAAAAGGGGATATTGATACTGAGAGAGAGCCTGAAGATCGCCAGGTTGATGTATTGGCTGTACTCTTTGGATCTAAAGCACGCGCAACGGTTGTGCGATTTTTCATGTTGGATCCCCGCCGAGCCTATTATCAGCGGCAGGTAGAGGTCGCTACGGGATTGCCGATTCGTGCGGTGCAGCGTGAGTTGGAACGTCTTTCAGAGATAGGGCTGCTCTACAGACGGTCTGAAGGCAATAGGGCTTACTATCAGGTAGATGTTCAATACCCCTTGTTTTCTGATTTGCGGCATTTGGTGTTGAAGACTTCAACACCCATGCAAAGACTGCGGGGGGCGCTTGCGGGAGATGAAGATGTTCGGCAAGCTTTTCTGAACGAGGAGACGGGGGAGGTATTAGCGGTAACGCTAAGTGGGCGGAAGCCTATCGGCACTGTTCCGGAGGGTTATCGGGTTCAGGCCTTGAGCAGCGAAGAATTTGTGCAGCGGCTTCAGCGTCGGGATTCCGAGATAGGTGTTTTTTTGAGTGAGGGATTGGATATCCTGGGCCGCCGAGACGACGTAATATGGGGGCGCATTGAGGCGGCAGGATACGTAGTGAGAAAAGGTGAGGGGATACCCTGATGGTGCAATCATCCAAGAGACCGCTTCATCATGTTTGTGAAATGTTGCAGCAGCAATTAGTATCCGTCACGCGTGACCGGCAATGTGATGTTGCGGAGCGTTTTTTGGAATGGTTTGGTTGGACGGAGCCGGCGCCGCTTGGCATGCCTGCCAATCTTTCACCGGTACCGACGGTTTCGTATTTGTTGACGCCTCGTGGGCAAGGCATGTTGGCGGCACATTTTGTTTTGCCGGGCACGTTAAAGCCTCCCTCCGCGATTGTGCAGCGAGGTTTGGATTTCTGCGAGGCGACACGTCCTGTGGTCGCAGCTACACGGGCAATTAAGGTTCGTTATGCGTTCATGTCGGATCTGCAACGCGCCTATTTGTACGACGCGTTTTCCGAGGAATTGTTGTTGACAGCGGATTCGCCGGAGGAGTTGGAACGGGAGTTTCGCGATGTTCTCGCTAAGGAACGTGTCTTGGAGGGGTCGCTGGACGAGGTGAGGCGTCATCCTCGGAGTCATTTGGCACGGCAGTTTCGGGAATGGCGAACGGCATGGTCAAATCTGCTTACTCAGCAATGGCAGGTGCCGGAGGAAGAAGCCTTTGTTGCGATGGACCGTCTCGTGGTCCTGTATTGCCTCGCAGAGAAGAATGTGCTCCTGCGTACCAGCCGCCAGCTGTCACAGCAGCTTGCGGGGTTAGTGGCACATGCCCAAAACAAAAAAGAACCTACCGGGTTGGGAAAGGCGTTTTCAGCGATTTTGCAAGAGCTTTGGCGGGAATGGGGAGCAGAGATCTGTGCCAGACAGCCGCATGCGGACGCGGTGCTGGAACAGGATTCCGTGGTGGCGCCGTTGTTGCGGGAATTTGGTTTGATCTCTCGTTCCAAGTTTCATCTTGCTACGATTTTGGAAAGTTTTAATTATGGTGATGCGGCAGAAAAAGCCCGCGTGAGGATGATACCGGAGGAAAACGAAGAGCGCCTGGGGGCATTGGCGGCGCAAACGATTGATACCATAGACGAATTCCAAATAGAGCTCGACCTTGCCGAGGAGGGGTACCGCGCGATTTTATATTGGTTTGATCAGCTGACGAGCGTCTACGAGCGTCTTTGTCGTGAATATGAACTGAGATACCATGATGTTCAGGTAGAACGCCAAGGTTTAGACTTGTTTCAATGGTCTGCCGCAGATGCGAGCCGTCCCGCGGCGTTACGGGACAGTTTTCAGCACGCTATGGAACATGGGCTGGTGGTGTATTGTGCAACGCCGCACCAAATGCGAGTGGCGCGGCTCTTGCTCTATTTGCACCTCATCGAACGATGTGCCGCCTCACGAACTCGTTTGATTCGTTTTCCGCATGTCGAGGCTTGTCTTCGGAAACGTCCGCTCATGCTCGAAACCGACCGTCGGATGATTTTCAAGCCTGTGGAATCCAGCGGCGAATGGGAAGCCATTTGAGGGGTCGGTTTTGTTTGTCCGGGCGTCCGCTTATTCGGCCTTTCATACGGGAGTGCCCATCGCTACACTCAATACGTCGACAAAGCCTACACCAGCACGCCGCAAAGCGCGGGTGCACTCGGACACCGTCCCGTAAGAGGTGATCACGTCGTCGATAAGTAAGACGCCGGCGTTTTTGAGTTGGCACGCTTCGCCTAAAACGGCAAAAGCCCCACGAACATTACGTGTGCGCTCTTTTCTATCGGTGATAAGGCTTTGGGTCCGGGTTGGGCGGATTCTCTTGAGTGATAAATCCAATACAGCGTTGGGGAACAACGCTTTGATCTCTTCGGCTAGCAAGAGGGATTGGTTGAAACCACGTTCCCGCAAACGAACGGGGTAAAGCGGAACGGGGACAATTGCATTGTATTCGTTTGGGTCGAGTTCGGATTGGATGGTTTTGGTGAGTAGCGCTGCCAGAGGTTTTGCGAGTCGTTTTTTACCCTGGAACTTGAGCAACTTAATCCCTTCCGCAATGGCGCCCGTGAAGTGAGCTGAACTTATAGCACGACGGAATGGAAAACGGTCTTTAGTAGTCGCACAGGGACCACATGGGAAAAGCGTCGGGTTCATCATGGCGACACCTCGCGGATGGGGTTTGCCACATACGGGACAGAATGGACGCTCGATCCGGGGGCTTAACTCCCAACATTCCGGACAAAAGAAGGCATTTTCTTCCGTCAAAATCCGCTGTTTGCACAGCCTACAAAAGTGCGGAAAGAAAACGTTTAGAAAAGGGAGTAGACGTTTTCTATTGAATAGAGTCGTCAGCACCGGGCGGTCCCTTTGTTACTTTTTGGCTACTACAAGGTACTATATAGGTAACAGCGCGTCAATTTATTCGAAGGATGGCTTCCATGACCTGTCGGTGGCATACGAAAGGAACTTGCAAAACATTTCCGCTCGAAACCGGGTTATTGTTTTTCTTGCTCGTAGGGTGTCTGCTCTGTGGTTCTGAAGCCTTTGCGGGAGGCGCTGATTCCGTTGGAAGCACTTTCATGGGGTCGGTGACAATTTCTGCCCCAACGGATGTTGATGTGCTTGAAAATATCGGCGTCTCGGTAGGCTCCGTGAAAGGAAATCGTGTGGTCATATTTGGCGAGCGTTGTTTCTTGTCGGAACTTGCGCAGGCAGGTTTTGAAGTCTATGTCTTTCCTCAAGAGCGGCAGCTAGAGGCTTATCCTACGTACGATGAGATAAGCGCGACGTTAGAGGATTGGGTTACGACGCATGCCGACATTGCAAGGCTTTTTTCGCTCGGACAATCCGTAGAAGGGCGCGAGATTTGGGCGGTACTGATTACGGATAATCCGGACGTTGAGGAAGAAGAACCCGAGTTTCGATATGTTGGGGCGATTCATGGAAACGAGACGCCCAGCGCGGTAGTATGCCTTAATTTTATTCAGTTGTTGCTCGAGGGTTACGGTACCGATCCTAGGATAGCCGGGCTGGTGGATGAAACGGCCATATGGGTTGTACCATTGATGAATCCGGATGGATATGAAAGGGGCACTCGGAACAATGCCAACGGCGTGGACCTCAATCGCAGTTTTCCCAAATATCCTGATGATTTTACTGGTACCGTCTACAGCGGAGCGCCTTTGTTAGACACAGGGCGTCAGCCCGAGACCGCCGCATTGATGCGCTGGGCAAAGGCGAATTCATTTGTTTTATCTGCGAATTTTCACACGGGGACGTTGGTTGCCAACTATCCTTACGATGATGACGGCAAACCTTCCGGGACCTATTCTGCTGCGCCGGATGATGCGCTGTTCCGTTGGTTGGCCCTGCAATATGCCTCAAACAATCCGGATATGTTTGCAAGTTCCTATTTCCCGCAGGGTATAACGAATGGGGCGGCGTGGTACGTGGTTCGTGGGGGGATGCAAGACTGGATGTATCGCTACATGGGATGTTGTGAGATCACGATAGAGATCTCAGACGCTTTTCAGCCCCCAAGCTCCCAGTTGGAGACTTTATGGCAGGCTAATGGAGAAGCTATGTTGGCCTATCTGGAGGCGATACACATCGGGGTGCGGGGATTGGTGAAAGAGAAGGATAACGGGCTGCCGTTGTTCGCAAAGGTGATGGTCTCTGGCAATTCCCAACCTGTGTTTACCGATCCGGATGTTGGCGATTATTACCGCCTCCTTCTTCCTGGCGAATATACATTGACGTTTAGTTCCAAAGGATATCGGTCAGTTACGGTCACGGGAGTGCGAGTTGAAGAAGGCAAGGTGACTCGGTGGGACGTTTATTTAGAGCCCGATTCTTCCGGTGAGGGTTCTCCGCCTTCGGTATGCCCCGCGGAGAAGGTTTTTCAAGACGATCCAGAGATGCTGTCGGGACTTCGCATGTTTCGCGACAACGTATTGGCGAAAAGCTTGGCGGGAAGATGGCTCATTACGGGCTATTACCAATGGGCGCCTGGCCTTAACAGCATGTTTCAAAACTCGCCCGTTCTACGGCAAATCTTCCGGTGGAGTGCCGTGCCTTTCGCGGAGTTCGGTTTGTCTTTGGCGAAATAAGTTGCCTACATGCCAATTATTTCGTACACCGTACCTTTGGTAGCATCAAATTCCAGAAGGTCGGATTCGATTTGCCTGGGGGACAAGTATTTGCCGGCGCATGTGATGCGTATCGGGGTCTTGCAACGAATCCGACAAATCCCATTTTGTGTTGCCTTAATTACTCCGGATGTGACGTTGCCGTCTTTCCATGCCAAGCCGATCGTATAACCCCCACGCGCGCGAAGGCCTCGGAAATAGCCGGTGTTCCATGCCTTGGGCAAAGCGGGCAGGAGATGAATCGAGCCGGTGTGACTCTGAAGCAACATTTCTGCTATTCCTGCGGTACCGCCGAAGTTGCCGTCAATTTGGAACGGGGGATGGTCATCGAAGAGATTCGGCAACGTAGATTTCGCCAGAAGTGCCTGGAGGTTCTCGTATGCCTTTTCGGGTTCTTCGAATCTGGCCCAAAAATTAATGATCCAGGCTCGACTCCAACCGGTATGGCCGCCGCCATGAGCCAGCCGATATTCCAACGATTTGCGTGCTGCAGCGGCGAGCTCTGGAGTATCTCTCAGACTGATCTGGCAACCCGGATGAAGGCCAAAGAGATGTGACATGTGCCGGTGACCTGGTTCCGCCTCATCGTAATCTTCTATCCATTCCTGTAATCTTCCCGTTTTGGGGCTAATCTGAAGGGGGGCGAGTCGTTTGAGGGCAGACTCGAGTTGTTGGCGAAAATCTTCGTCTGTATTTAGTATTCGAGAAGCCTCAATACAGTTCGAGAAGAGGTTATGGGTGATCATCAAGTCCATGGTAGCACCGTACGTGAACATGGAATGTGTACCATCTGGTTTTATGAACGTATTCTCCGGAGAATGGGAGGGGCAAGTCACCAGCCTTCCTTGAGAGTCTTCGACAAGGAAATCCAACAGAAACAGCGCCGCGCCTTTCATCAGGGGATACGCGCGGTTTCTTAAAAATTCCACGTCGCCGGTGTATAGATAATGTTCATAGGGATGCCAACAAAGCCAAGCAGCGCCCATGGGCCAAATGCCCAAGACACTATCGTGGGGGGTCGTAAATCCGAAGATGTCGGTGATGTGGTGCACTACCCATCCGCGGGCGCCGTAATGTACCTTTGCGGTGCGTTCTCCAGAAGGCACGAGTGACTCCATGAAGTCTATTAATGGGAGATGGCACTCGGAGAGGTTTGTGACCTCTGCGGGCCAGTAGTTCATTTGGAGGTTGATGTTTGTGTGGTAATCGCTTTGCCAAGGTGCTTCCATGTGCTCGTTCCAAATGCCTTGAAGGTTTGCGGGCAAACATCCCGGGCGGGAACAGCCCATCAGCAAATAGCGTCCATATTGGAAGTAGAGCGTGACTAATTCGGGGTCTTCTGCCCCCTGTGCGACTCGTGCGAGGCGTTCATCGGTTGGAAGGTCTGTCGGTCCGTTGCCCAAGCACAAATCAACGCGATTAAATAACTTTTGGTGGTCTGCGACATGATTAGCCCGCAGTTCTTCGTAGCTTTTTGCGGCGTGCTCGATCCAGGTGCGACAAAGAACCTCTGGATCTTTACCGCGGTAGGTTGTTGCTGCCGCGATAATAAAATAGACTTGATCCGCGTTTTGGATAACCACCGAGGTATCTTGGCGTGCTATTTTCCCGCCGAGACACACGGGGAGGGCGTGGCACTCGAACTTGAGGCCGGCATTTTCGCCGGTATCTTCCCGCGGTCGTTGGATCTGTCCGCGTAGTACCAGGCGATTGTCTTCCAGGCAGAGGCTCTCGGCATCCTGGACACGAGAGAGGTTTGCGCGTAAGGAGATTTTACCGGGGTTGTCGGCAGACAGGTGTACCACGATGACTTGGTCTGGAACGGAGGCAAATACTTCCCTATGAATCGTGGTCCCGTCCGCTGTGAAGTGGCTAGCCGCGATGCCTTGTTCGATGTCGAGGGAACGGCGGTAGCCCTTGACTTCTTGCGTTTCGGGAAAGGAAATATTCAGATCACCCAAAGATTGGTAAGAGTGAATTTTCCCTGGGCGTCCCACCAAGGTCTTTTTCGCAAGTTCTTCTGCCTCTTTGTTTTTGCCCTCAAACAGAAGGCGTCGGACTTCAGGAAGTGCCGCCAAGGCATCCGGGCTTGTCGTGTCTCTTGCATAGCCATCCCAAACGGTTTCTTCATTGAGTTGGATGCGTTCTTGGGCTATCCCACCAAAAACCATAGCGCCCATGCGTCCGTTTCCTACGGGCAAAGCTTCTGTCCATTTTTCTGCAGGGCGGGTGTACCAAAGCAACCACTTAGAGGTTCTGATTGGGTTGTTGTTCTTATCGGTTGATGGAGTCATGAAAGTTCCTTTCGTCTCCACGTTTTGTTGTGGAACGTCTTGTTGTTGCGTGGAAATATTTAGAGAATCGCCAGAGACTTGAGGACAAATGATAGCGTAAAATAGTAGGCAGGTGCATGTCGACGTCACAATTATTTTCTGCATTTTTTAGCGCCTTTTTAGTTCTTGTTGAAAAATTGACGCATTCCAAGATTGTTTGGTATCATACCACCTTGCCCGTATTGGCCAAAGGCGGGTAAATTCCCTGAAGGAGGTTAACAAACTAAGTTATGGTAGCGCAACGAAACGATTATGTGGAGCCTGCGTCTTTCCCGTCGGCGCTAGAACGCTCCACGGAAGACGTCCCTGATATGACGCCGGAAGAACTGCAGGCACTTTACGATCAGACGATGCAGTGCTTCAAAGAAGGGGAAGTAGTGCGGGGACGTGTGGTTGAAATCGGCGATGAGGTGGTGTTGGTCGACATCGGCTATAAGAGCGAGGGAGCGATCAGTATTACCGAATTCCCCAATCCCGAAGAAATTCAAGTGGGTCAAGAGTTTGATGTTTTCATCGATGAGCCGGAAGATGAAAACGGCATGCCGGTTTTGTCCAAGATAAAGGCGGACAAAATCAAGAATTGGACGCAGGTGCAGCGGGTCTACGAAGAGGACGGAGTGATCCGTGGCAGGATTGTGCGGCGCGTCAAGGGCGGTCTCAAAGTGGATATCGGAGTTGACGCTTTTATGCCGGCAAGTCAACTTACGTGGCGTCCCACGAGCGATCTTGACCGATATATCGGACAGGAAATGGATGTCAAGATTATTAAGCTGTCAAAACGTCGCCGCAACGTTGTGGTGAGCAGGCGGAAACTGCTTGAAGAGCAACGCGCTGATGACAAAAGCCGCTTGATGTCCACTATTGCTGTGGGCCAAATCATTTCCGGCGAAGTAAAGAATATTACAGACTTTGGCGCGTTTGTTGACGTAGGTGGTATTGACGGTCTGTTGCACGTGACGGACATGTCGTGGGGACGTGTCAAACATCCTTCCCAAGTGGTGCAAGTAGGTCAACGAATCGAAGTGATGGTGTTGAGTTTTGATCCCCAAACGGAACGAATAAGTCTCGGTCTGAAACAAAAGGTACCCAATCCCTGGAAGACCGCCGTGGACCGTTATCCCGTCGGTTCGGTCGTGCGGGGACGTGTGGTGAGTATGACCGAGTACGGCGCGTTTGTTCAGCTCGAAGACGGTATCGAAGGGATGGTGCACGTCAGCGAGATGAGCTGGACGCGACGCGTGCGGCATCCCAGCGAGCTGTTGTCATTGGACGATGAAATTGACGTCATGGTACTCAACGTAGATCCCGAAGGAGAGAAAATTGCTCTGGGTCTTAAACAGACGCGTCCCAATCCATGGCGTGAGTTAGCCGTGAGGTATCCCGTCGGTTCCCGCATTAAGGGGATTGTCCGAAATATGACGGAGTACGGTGCGTTTGTGGAGATTGAGGAAGGTATCGACGCGCTGTTGCATGTGAGCGATTTGTCGTGGACGAAAAAGATCTCCCATCCGAATGAGGTGTTGACAAAAGGTCAGGAAATCGAGGTTTGTGTTCTCAGCATCGATCCGGAAAATGAAAAGATCAGCGTCGGTTTGAAGCAACTCGAAGAAGATCCGTGGTTGAAGGTTGTTTCGGCGACGCCGATAGGTTCCCATGTCGAGGTGGAGATCACGAAACTTGTGCCGTTCGGGGCTTTCGCAAAACTGAACAATGATGTCGAAGGTCTGATTCATATCAGTGAGCTCAGTGTCGAACGAGTACAAAAGCCCGAAGATGTGTTTTCCGTCGGCGATAAGGTGATGGCAAAGGTTGTTTCCGTTGACCAGAACGAGCGAAAAATCGGACTGAGCGTGCGGGAGTACATTAGAGACAAAGAAAAAGAAGCGGAAGCGGGATATTCGATGAGCGGTTCTGCTCAGGTGAGTATTGGCGATGTACTGGGTGATGCGCTCCCGAAATCGCTGCTGCAAGAAGGCACGGACATTGCCGCGGCAGCAAACCGCCTGATGCAGGAGTTTGCTCAGGATGTCACGGAACCTTCTCCGTCTGAACAATCCGGCGAGAAACCCGAGACTTCGGAAAACACCGAGCCCGTTCAGGGTAGTGGTGAGTGAGCGTTCGCTTTAGTTTTCGTAGGCGTCGGTCGATTGTGTTGTGGCCGACGCCTATTCATTTGGTTACGATTAGTAAGAGAATGTTTTAGTAGCTTTCGGCAAACCGAAGCCGCACAGCGCGCCAAGCGCCATCAGCCTCTTTGGTCATGGTGAAGCCAAGCGTCCCGCTGCCGAAATTCGCCTGCAGTTTTATGCCGTCCACGTTGTATGTTTTGGGGTCAGCTTTTGTCAAGGTGACGGTTTCGAGGGAAACCTTAGCATTTTTCAGGTCGCCATCGGCGTAATAACTTTGTATTTCCCGCCGTAACCGTGCTTTGTCTCCCATGTCTGGATCACGGAACTGTTCAGAAAAGATCGACATGATTTGGTCTATGTTGCCTGATTCAAGCCCCGTCTTCAATTGACTGAGCGTCCCACGAATCATTTCTTCGTCTGACGGTCCTTTTGGGGTGGTGGAACAGCCCATCGCAGCAAGAACCAAAACGGGTAGTATCGTCCATGCGAGCATCCAAGTTGTCCTTTTCATAAGTTCTTTCCTTTCGTTCTATGGTGCTTCAATGTTCGTAGATTATTCGAGTTTACGGACGTCTTGTTTTGGTGTCAACTTGAGCCCCAAATACCGGATATGAGCCTGTCTGAAGAATTTTTGCAAAAAGAGCTGTTTCACTCTCCCAATCCGAACATTCGTTTCACGAGGTGAAGCACGGTATGAGGGTCGTGATGTCCGATTTCCTGTTTAATTTCTCGCATCGGGCGTTGCAAGATGCGATTTACGATGCGTTCCGACAGATATCGGACCTCTTGTTTCTCGGCTTCGGAAAGATTACTCAAAACATGCAAGGTTTTATCTAGTTCCTGTTCGCGGATTTGGTGAAGTTCGTCTGCCATGGAGCGGATGGTAGGTTCTGCCGCCAAGCTCGCCATCCAAGCGATGAACTGCTGGGCATTCTTATCGATGGTTTCGATGCAGCGGGTGAGTTCGCGCCGTCTTGCCTCCATGTTTCGTTCGACGACATGTTGTAAATCATCCATATTATAGAGGTACACATCGGGGAGCTCGGCGACCCGCGGGTCGATATCTCGCGGCACTGCTATATCGATGAAGAAAATCGGGCGTCCTTTTCTGAGGCGTAGCACCGGATCCATGTCCGGAACTCGCAAAATGTACTCAGGCGCCGCGGTTGAACTGATCACGATATCAGCACCCGCGATTGCATTGGAGAGTTCCTGCCACGGGTGAGCGGTGCCTTTGTACTTGACTGCCAGGTTTTCGCCGGTTTCCTGGCTGCGGTTCACGATGAGAATTCGCCTTGCCCCTTTTTCACAAAGGCTTCTCAAGGTAAGTTCTGCGGTTTCCCCCCCGCCTATCACAAGCACCGTGGTTTTCTCAAAATCTCGAAAAATTGCGGCAGCAAGATCTACGGCGACTGAACTGATCGACACTTTGCCTGTACCGATCCCGCTTTCGGATCGCACCGTTTTTGCCGTTGAAAAGGCGCGCTGGAATAAGGCATGGATGATTTTGTCCGTGGTTTGCTGTGTTTGGGCGGCGAGGTACGCATCATGGACCTGCCCTAATATTTGAGTTTCGCCTACCACGAGACTATCTACGCCGGCGGCGACGCGAAACAGATGTCCTGCGGCTTCGATTTCCTCGTAGGAATACAAACCATCGGCAAAGACGTCCTCAGACAGTTGGTGCCAATCGCTCAAGAATTTTTTGAGGATATCAACAAGGGAACTTGCAGATGCTCCCGGATGATGGGCGTAGATTTCCACCCGGTTGCAGGTGCTGAGAATGACAAAACCGCCCTCGTCGATGTACTTGCGAAGTCGCGCCAGTGCAACGGGCAAGGTCTCTGGGGGAAATGCGAGCCGTTCTCGGATCTCCACCGGGCAAGTATGGTGACTAAGTCCCAAGACGACCAGGCTCATTGAGCGTTCCCCCAAAAATAGTAGGTGCGCAGCCCGGTCAATTCTAGGACTAAATATAGTCCGAAAAAGAGACAGAAGCCCATAAGGACCCAGTATGCCAATTGGGGTCCTCGCAACCAGCCGCGGCGGCGAGCATGAAAACACACTGCGTAAAATAGAACCATGACCAGAGAAAGGAGAACTTTTGGCGCCAAGTACCATTTGTCACCCAGTAAGTTGCGTTCAGCCCACGCCCACGCCCATCCGATGAAAAGTGTCGCGGTAAACAGCACATAACCTTTGGTTATGGAGGACCAAAGGCTCTGGTCAAGCTCCTCCAAAGAGGGAAGATATTGGAAAAACCCTGCCTCGCTATGGCTTTTTATGCGTCGGGCTTGTATCACATAGGCGGCGCTTGTCAGACCGCCGGAGAGAAAGAACGCATAGGCGAGAAACGCAACCCCTACGTGGAGGATCAACGGCATACTGCGAAGTTGGTGAGCGGGGGTGGCGAGGGTGTCGCTTGTCAGAAATATAGTAATCAGGCTTAATAGTGCGAGCAGGGGAGCATGAAAACAGAGAAGAGAGGCGGCACGGGGTCGTCGCGCCACCGGTAAAGCAGCGGCTGTCGCTAGAATGATAAGAAGGGACAGGGCATCTCGCGCGCCAGTGAGAGGTAGCCGGTGAGAAATGAATCCACGCAGTACTAGGGCTCCTAATAGGCTGAAACCTCCCGTGAAGAGGCCCAGCGCAGTGGGTCGCAAAAGGGATTGCCTGCCCGTGCGGAGAAAGTATAAGGCGTAACCCGCTGCAACCACATAGCCGGCACAGCCAACCCAAGCCAGAATGGTCACCACATTATGCATCGTATTTCTTCTCTTGACGTTCCCCTGTTATGCGGCGCTTCATGCCTGTCAATCAGGATGGTACGCGCAGAACGGCTCTTCTTCAAGATAGTCCCCTGCGATGGCGTAGGCGCGTGCGCGACATCCGCCGCACCACCTGCGATAGTCGCATCTGCCGCAATCCCCTTTGTAGTTGCGGTAATCGCGCAGTTCCAGGAAGAGCGGCGACTCCTGCCATATATGCACGAAGTCGTAATTCTCTTTTCGTAAGTTGCCTGCTTCCACGTCGAGAAATCCGCAGATTTGCACTTTGCCCACGTGGCTGATAAAAGCAAAACTATTGCCGCCCATACAACCTTTTGTCATGGCGTCCAAACCATGGGTTTCCACCGTCACTTCTCGGCCTGCCGCCGCTTCATTTTGTCTAAATATCCGATAATAATGAGGGGCGCAGGTAGGCTTAAACGGTATGGGGGTTTGGGAGCGAAGTTCGTAAATACGCTGAAGTACTTGCTCGTACTCTTCGGCACGGAGCGTTTCCGCTTCGAGTTCCTTACCGCGGCCCGTGGGCACCAGCAAGAAAGGGTGGAATGCGGCGGCGCCCACATCAATGGCAAGTTGGAGAATGCGCTCGAGATGTGCCACATTTCGCCTTGTCACGGTGGTGTTCACTTGAAAGGGGAGATCAGCGGTACGTGCTGCGTGAATTCCCCGCATGGTCGCATCGAATGCACCGGGCATGCCGCGGAAATCGTCGTGCGTGGCGGCGTCGGGTCCGTCAATGCTTATACTGATACGTTCGACGCCGGCGTCCTTGATATCTTGGGCATATTTTGGAGTAAGGGGTACCCCGCATGTGGCGAGAACGGGACGACATCCGCAGGCGCGCACATGTCGAATAATGTCCAAGATATCTGCACGCAGCAAGGGTTCGCCGCCCGTCAGGATCATAATGGGTTTGAATTTTGTGGCTATGTTATCTAAAACGCGAACAATTTCGTCGAATGACAGTTCTTCGTCGTAAGGCACATTTCGAGCGGCTGCGCGGCAGTGACGGCAATGCAAGGTGCAAGTTCGCGTGAGTTCCCAAGCAATAAGTCGTGGGACATAAGGCGATGACGGGGCTGCGGGGTTTGGGGTCATAATGAAAAGCCTCCCGCATAGGAACTATTGGAAAATATCTGCGGTGTCGTTTTCTTTAATTCTCGAACAGTAAAGAGGACTTGATAGTCCGTCACCTTTATCTTTTGGGCGATTTTTTGGGCAACATCCAAGACGTCTTCTTTACGGGCGCCATGAATCATTGCGAAGACGTTGTAGGGCCAGTCCGTAGCGCGTGGCCTCGCATAGCAATGGCTGACTTCAGGAAATGCCGCAATTACCTGTCCTACTTGATCCCGTTGCTCATCCGGCACGTTCCATACACTCATACCATTTGCTGTGTATCCTATGCGGTTGTGGGCGACCCGTGCTCCAAAACGGCGAAGGGTTCCCTGAGCCAGCCAAGAACGAATCCGTTCCAACACGACATCTTCAGGAATGCCGATTTGTCGAGCCACCTCCTCAAAGGGTTTGGAGACCAACGGCAGCGGCTTTTCCAACGCTTGCAGCAGAGCGATTTCCCAGTCTGCCAGATTCATTCTGTCTCCTCTATGGTTGCCGCGAAATTGACTCGGATCTTGTAGACTCTTTCCGCCGGCAAATCCAATAGTTGTTTTACGCCTTCTGTATTGCGGATGTGTTCGATTATTTTTTCAAGGCGTTGTCGTGATGGGGCAATCACGGTGAACCAAAGGTTGAACGTGTGTTCGCGCAGGTAATTGTGCGTCACTTCCGAATAGGCATTCACGACCTTCACGACGTCATCCAAATGATCGGCATCGACAGTGGCAGCGCAAAGCGTACTTACATGTCCTGTTTGTCTCAATTCGAAAACGCCGCCAATTTGGCGGATTATACCTTTTTCTTGAAGGCGCTGGAGGCGTGTGATGGTTTCGATCTCGGAAATTCCGATATGTCTTCCCAATTCGGCAAAAGGTCTGGATACTATAGGGAAATCTTGTTGGATACGGTCCAAGATACGGCGGTCAATGTCGTCAATCGTGCTCACGTCAGTCCAATTTCCTCGTCGGTTAAATAGCAAGCGGGGTCAGGCGCCCAGAGGTCTCCGGTCATGGCTTCGGCACGCACACGGAAATTTCCTCCGCATATTTCGAGCCATTTGCACGCGGCACATCGTCCTGTAACGTGGCGTTTCTTGTTCTTAATTTTCATGAGCAATTCGTTGTTCCTGTCTGTCCAAATCTCGCCGAATTTTCTTTCACGGACATTGCCAAGGACAAGATGTCGCCAAAATTGGTCAGGGTGTACGGAACCATCCCAGGAAACGCAGGCAATGCCTACGCCAGAAGAATTGCCTTCGTTGAATTGGAGAAGTTTCAACACCTCACGAGCGCGCTCGGGATTCTCTTTTGTAAGTCGCAGATAGATGTAGGGACCATCGCAATGGTTGTCGACGGTAAGCACTTCTACCGGTCTACCTTCACGGTGGAGTTCGGCTGTTTTGTCTATAATAAAGTCGACGGCGCGACGTGTCTCCGTGGGGCTGAGAGCCTCGTCGATAAGAGCACTGCCGCGTCCCGAATATACCAAGTGGTAAAAGCAAACCCGAGGAATGTTTTCTTCGCGGATGATGTCGAATATCGCCGGAATTTCTGAGACATTGCGCCGATTGATGGTGAAGCGTAAACCGACCTTGAGACCGACCGCCAAGCACGAACGAATTCCCCTTAGGGCACGCTGGTAGGCGCCTTCCATGCCCCGAAAGGCATCATTCACCTTTTCGGTCCCATCCAGACTGACACCAACATAGGAAAGGCGAATTGTTTGCAATCGTTCGGCGATTTGCTCCGTGATGAGCGTTCCATTGGTGCTGATGACGGCGCGTAGCCCCGACGCCACAGCATAAGCCGCCAATTCAAAGAGGTCCTTACGCATCAAGGGTTCGCCGCCACTGAAGAGAATAACGGGTGCGCCAAACTCTGCGAGAGAATCGATGAGTCGTTTTCCCTCGTCCGTAGAGAGTTCTCCTTCGTAGGCTTGGCACTGGGATTGCGAATAGCAGTGGATGCAGCGAAGGTTACAGCTTCTCGTACAGTTCCAAACAACGACGGGTTTTTTGTCTTCCGAAAACTGTAGAAGGTGGCTGGGTAAGTCTTTGGCTTTTCTTCCGTAACGTAAGGCGTCGGAAGGCTCAACCGTGCCACAGTAGAGTTTGCTTACGCCGATCATAGTGAAAACCCTGCCCTGGGTGAAATAGATAAAGTCTCACTATACCCATAAAACAAATCAAGGTTTCTCAGGATTCCCGCGCTTTTTGTCTGATTCGAAATTGCCGATACACTTGGCGGTTATACGTCACGATGCACGCCGGTCTTCAAGCCGATCAACGGGCAAAAGACTCTTTCACCTTGTCAAGGAAACGACGATAAAGGGGGTAGCTCTGCGCGGAAGAGAGCTCGCGGAACCGTTCCAGAAGCTCGCGTTGTTCCTTAGAAAGTTTTGTTGGGGTTTCAACGATCACTCGGACGATTTCGTCTCCTTGTCGGTAGCCCTGAAGGTCAGGCATGCCCTTTCCACGTAAACGGAACTCGGTGCCGGACTGTGTGCCGGCTGGAATGCGAAGCCGTTCTTGTCCGTCCAAAGTGGGCACTTGAATTTCGGCGCCCAGTGCGGCGTCTGGGAAACTGATGGGCACTTCGCAGATGATATCGTTCCCTTCACGTGAAAAGATATTGTCGGGCTCAATTTCCACCAAGATAAACAGGTCACCACGGGGTCCACCGCCCTCGCCAGGCTCTCCTTCACCTCCTAAACGAACGCGCTGTCCAGAACTAATCCCTGCGGGTATGCGAACCTCGATTTCTCGTTCCACACGGACGCGCCCGCTACCGGAACAGCGCGCGCAAGGGGAGGAGATAACTACGCCGGCCCCACCGCAACGCGCGCACGTTTGGGTAATCGTGAAAAACCCCTGTGACCTTCTGACTTGCCCCGCACCATGGCAATCGGGACAGGTCGTGGGTTGGCTGCCGCGCGCCGCGCCCGTGCCGTTGCACTCGGGGCATATCTCTCTACGAGCGAAACGGATACGTTTTTTGGTGCCTTTAGCGGCTTCGCGGAGGGTGATGCGTATGGGATATTCCAGGTCGGCACCTGGTTGTGCCGAGCGTCTTCTTGCTCTTCCACCTGTTGTTCTACCAAACAAAATGTCGAAGAAGTCATCGAAAGGAGCCTCAAATCCGCCCGCGCTTCCGCCGCCGAAACCGCTGAAACCACCGAAACCTTCGAAGCCGGAATCTCGCCCAGAAAACCCACCAGCAAAGGCGCTACCCATGGCGTCGTACTGGGCGCGCTTGTTCGGGTTTTTCAGGGTATCGTATGCCTCGTTGATTTCCTTAAGTTTTGCCTCGGCTTCCTTGTCTCCGCCCGTTTTGTCAGGATGGTATTTGTGGGCGAGTTTCAAGTACGCCTTGCGGATTTCTTCCTGGCTTGCCGTGCGAGGCACGCCTAATATTTCGTAGTAGTCCTTATGTCCTGTCATAGTGCTCATACTATACTAAATTGTGTTGGTGCGACGCCCAAAGTGCGTCGCACCAACTTGTTACTTTAATTCTTCTTGGATTCGTCGTCGTCTACTACTGTGAAATCCGCATCTACCGTACTCGAGGAGCCCGGATTGTTTTCGGCGTCACTTGTCGTAGCACCCGCCGAGGCTTGTGCTTTGGCTGCCGAAGCTTTGTACATCGCTTCCGCCAAAGAATGACTCGCTTGGGTCAGTTCGCGCGTGGCGTTCTCAATAGCGTTCGTGTCGGAGCCTTTTAGGGCTTCTCTGAGTCTTTCCATAGCTGTCTGGACACGACTTCTTTCTGTTTCGCTGACTTTATCTCCGTATTCTCTCAACGTTTTTTCCGTGGAGTACAGCAGCGAGTCCGCATTGTTGCGAATCTCGATGGCTCTCTTTCGTTCTTGGTCCTCTTTTGCATGGCGCTCCGCTTCTTGAACCATGCGTTTGATCTCATCTTCCGACAAGCCGCTCGAGGACTCGATGCGGATTTTCTGCTCTTTGCCTGTTGCCAGGTCTTTTGCGGATACGTGCAGGATACCGTCTGCGTCGATGTCGAACGTGACTTCGATCTGCGGCACACCTCGGGGAGCCGGCGGTATGCCGATGAGATCGAATTTGCCCAACGTGCGGTTGTCTGCCGCTAATTCGCGCTCGCCTTGCAACACGTGAATGGTCACGGCAGTCTGGTTATCTGCTGCTGTTGAGAAAATCTGACGTTTGGTGACGGGGATCGTCGTGTTTCTTTCAATAAGTTTCGTGCAAATGCCGCCCAGCGTTTCAATGCCGAGCGAAAGAGGAGTGACATCCAGTAGGAGTACCTCTTTCACTTCGCCCGACAGGACGCCCGCCTGAATTGCCGCACCGATCGCGACGACCTCATCCGGATTGACGCCACGGTGGGGTTCCTTGCCAAAGATGCTCTTTACAATTTCACCCACAGCAGGCATACGCGTCATCCCACCCACAAGGATTACCTCGTCGATGTCCGATGCCTTAAGTCCGGCATCTTCCAGGGCGCGATAGCAGGGCTTCTTGGTGCGCTGAAGCAGGTCTTCGCAGAGTTGTTCTAGCTTAGCGCGCGTCAACGTGTAGTTGAGGTGCTTCGGACCGCCGCTGTCTGCTGTGATGAACGGCAGATTGATATCGGTCTGCATGACGGTGGAAAGCTCGCACTTGGCTTTTTCCGCGGCCTCTTTTAGACGCTGCAGGGCCATGGGGTCTTTGCGCAAATTGATGCCATAATCTTTCAGGAATTCGTCGGCAAGCCAATCGATAACACGCTGGTCAAAATCGTCGCCGCCTAAATGGGTGTCACCATTGGTGCTGAGGACTTCGAAGCTACCGTCGCCAATTGCCAGAATAGAAATGTCAAAGGTACCACCACCCAGGTCATATACGGCTATTTTTTCATCCTTTTTCTTGTCCAAACCATAGGCCAGTGCCGCTGCGGTCGGCTCGTTGATAATGCGTAAAACCTCCAAACCGGCAATGCGCCCAGCGTCTTTGGTTGCCTGCCGTTGGGAGTCATTGAAGTATGCGGGTACCGTAATGACCGCCTGGGTGACAGGTTCGCCGAGATACATCTCGGCAGTTTCTTTCATCTTTTGCAGAATCATCGCCGATATTTCAGGTGGTCTGTATGTTTTGTTCATCACCTCGACCTGACAGTCACCGTTGGGAGCGGCACTTACTTTGTAGGGCACGAGTTTTTCTTCCTCACGCACCTCCTCGTAACGGCGTCCCATGAAGCGTTTAATTGAAAAGATGGTGTTTTTGGGATTCGTGATCGCCTGACGTTTTGCGGCGGCGCCGACCAGGCGTTCGCCATCTTTTGTGAATGCTACTACCGACGGTGTCGTGCGACTACCCTCGGCATTTGCGATGACCACAGGATCACCGCCTTCCATCACGGCAACGCAAGAATTTGTTGTACCTAAATCAATACCAATTACTTTACTCATTTATATCTACCTCCTTTTTACCCAGCCACTTCGTTTGGGCTGAGAGGATCTTTCCTTTTGTTAATCCAGTTCGGTGTTTGATTCATCACCGATACGTTCTGTTGTCACTTCGGTTGTTTCAGGTTCTGCACAAGTCCGTGTTTGTTCGGTCGTTGTTTCGCGGGGTGGCCCGCCTACACTGACCACGACACGCGCAGGCCGAATCAACTGTCCACCCATCATATAGCCGCGCTGTACCTCCTCCAAAACCGTATGGTTGGGAACACTGGGGTCCTCGCGCTGCATCACAGCATCGTGCAGACTCGGATCGAACGCGATACCTGCGGCAGGCACGGGCTCGACCCCATGTCGCGCGAGCACCTCACGAAACTGTTTCACTACCATCGCCACGCCCTCGACAAGTCCTCCCGACTCGTCTCGAGCATGTTGCATAGCCAATTCGAGATGGTCAAGCACAGGGAGCAAATCTAGTACCAGATTCTTTGCTGCCCTTAAACGAAACTGCTCTTCGTCACGAGCTTTGCGCTTCCTAAAATTCTCAAATTCAGCCCGCGAGCGCAGAAATTGGTCTCGAAGCTGATCGCGTTCTGCCTTCACGGCGTCCAGTTCGGCGGACAAGTCCCGTTGAGATTCTTCAGGGACAGTTTCTTGCGCTTCAGCTTTTTTCGCAGCTTCCGCTGCCGCTTCTGCCTCCAATCGCTTTTCCAACTCTGTCTTTTCCATTCTACAATCTGTCATTTTCTAACCGTAACCACAAATACGAGTTAATTCAAGGCACCGTTTCTTGTAACGCGTTGTTACCAAGCCGCGGCAGCTACCGGGCTAAACGCGTCAATAAACGGCTGACAATCCCAGCGGTATATTCCACCACGGCGGTCAGATGCGAGTAAGGCATGCGCCGTGGACCTAACACACCAATCATGCCGACCGGTTCTTCATCCACGCAGTAGGGTGAAGCAATAACACTCACTTCTTCGAGGCCGCATCCCGTGTTCTCCCCGCCGATAACCACGGTGGTTTTGGGCGGTCCGTCCTGGATGCCGGCACGTAGTAACTCTAGGAGACGGTCACGCTCACCAAAAAAGGCGAAGACTTCCTTAATTCGGTTGATGTCGCGAAATTCGGGCAACTCCATCAACTGTTCCGCACCTTCCAGATAAAGCTCGGGCGCTTTTTCCCGGGGTAGTGTCGATACCATGGAAACCGCCCATACGGCAAGGCGCCGATATTCATCGGTGAGTTGGGCGATACGTGACGCTATCGCCTCGTGAATATTGTTAACGGAGACGCCTCGCAGGGCTTCGTTCAAGAAATTGCGCAGCGGCGCTACATCCGTTTCTGCAATGCTAACGGAGGGAGACATAAGCAAGCTCTTGAGTCTCCCGTAATTATCGGCGATCAACAGGGCAAATCGTGATCCGCCCAGCGACATTATCTCTACATTGCGAACAACGGCTGCCGTGTCCCTTGGAGACTCCGCAATTCCCGCATGGTGCGTTGCCAACGCCAATAAATGGCTGGTTTGGCGCATCACCTCGTCCGCGTCATTCAGTTTTTCCGAAAGTTCCCGTTCGATACGATTGCGTTCTGCGATTGTGAGTTCCTGCACGCGCATCAGATAGTCGACGTAATAGCGATAACCTCGATTTGTGGGTACGCGGCCGGAACTCGTATGAACTTGTTCCAAATAACCGGCCTCTTCGAGGTCTGCCATGACGTTACGGACAGTGGCAGGACTCAAACCGAGGCCTAATCGTTTGACAATAGTGCGGGAGCCTACGGGTTCTGCCGTAGTAATGTAAGTATGTACAACAGCATGAAGGATCAGTTGTTCTCTCTCCGATAGCTCCATAGCGCACCTTTTAGCACTCAATAAACAAGAGTGCTAACAACCACCAAAGTCTACCATATCTTTCGTAAGATGTCAAGTTGGTCGTTCAACACTTTCTCCAAAGACCATTGTTTTCTAAAATATTGTAGGACAATAATTTAAAAGAATACGTGGGATGACAAATCGCCAATCTTTCTTGACTTGTGTCAAACAGTCTTGCTATACCATGGTATGCAACTCAAGTCTTAGCAGAATAGGTCATCGCGGTATCGATGAAAGTCGGTCTTGACATTACCCCACTTACAGGCAACCGAACTGGGGTCGGGACATTCTGTCTTAATTGGGCAAAGTGTTTTTTGGATAGTTATCCTCATATCGAGTTGCATGGCTTTTCCAGTGGCATGAATAGGGCAAACAATCCTATTCTTCCCAAACTGAAGTCCTGGAAGCATGTCCCTATTCCGACGCGGCTGCTTTACCAGGTTTGGCGCCTGTTGGGTTTGCCGCGTGTGGACAAGATGTTCTCGGGGTTAGACCTTTTTCACGCGACGAATTATTTCTTACCCCCGGTCAAGAAGTGTAAGCGCATTGTAACCATTTATGATTTGGTTTTCATCCGGTATCCGGAGTTTTGCAGCCCCAAAATTGTCGGGCCCTTTCATCGCAGCGTGATCCGGTTTGCACGCGAAGCGGATGCGGTGGTCACGTGTTCGGAATCGAGCAAGCAGGAATTGATGGAACTGGCGAATATCCCCTCCGAGCGCATTTTTGTTGCCTACGGCGGGGTGCCTGAGGACCTCAGGTTTCCACGGCGTGAAGAAGCCGTAGCATTGCTTCAAGAGCGCTACGGCGTTCATGTGCCGTTCATCCTTTATGTCGGAACTCTTGAGCCCCGAAAGAATGTGGTCGGTTTACTGGAAGCGTTTTTGAAAGTGGCAGGTGATCTTCCCCATTCTTTAGTGCTGGTCGGGGCAGTGGGTTGGAAGACGGAGCCATTTTTTGAACGATTGGAACGCACATCGCATCGCGAGCGGGTGGTCCTGCCTGGGTATGTTCCCGCAGCAGATCTGCCCCTGTTTTATGCTGCGGCGGATGTCTTTCTTTTCCCGAGTTTTTACGAAGGATTTGGTTTGCCTGTCGTTGAGGCGTTTGCAGCAGGGTGTCCCGTCATCGCTTCAAATCGGTCTTCGCTGCCGGAAGTCGTCGGGGATGCCGGTATCCTCGTCAATCCCGAAGACCATGATGCTCTTGCGGCGGCAATTCGTTCTGTAGTAAGCGATGCGGCGATTAGAAAAATCTTAAGCGAAAAGGGGAAGGCGCGCGCGAGTCAGTTTACATGGGCTCGGTCCACGCAGACGCTGTTTCAAGCCTATCAGAAGGTAGTCGCATGAAGGTTTTATTCAACGGACTTCAGGCGGGCAACCGCAGCGGCACCGGCGTCTATACGCGGGAATTAGCCAAACAGTTGGTAAGTTTGGGCGGGGGGATCGATATCCGGGTGTTCTGGCCTCGGGATATCTCAGTTCCAAAGGGCGTTGATGAGCGATTCTTCCTTCCGGTTGGAGCACAGTCCACCATGGCGCGGCTGGTCTTTGATCACTGGACGTTTGTAACGAGTGCGCGCGAGACGATGTCGGACGTACTACACTATCCGTGTACGTTTGCGGGATTGAGAAAATTCCGTCATACCGTTGTCACTATACACGATATCTCTTTCCTGAGGAATCCGGCTTGGTTTCGTGCTGACCGTGCCCTGTACTACCGTAAGGCTATTAAGATGACGTTAAACCGGGCGGCCATGGTTATTACCGGGTCGCAGTATACAGCTTGTGATCTGGAGGAGATGTTAGGTTTCTCTCGGGAACGTGTTCGCGTGACTCCTTATGCTGCCCGGTCGGAGTTCCGTCCCCTGGACGAAGCAGCGCAACAAGCTGTGCGAACCAAGTATACATTACCTAACCGTTTTTTTCTGTGTCTCGGTACATTTGAGCCGCGCAAGAACCTGGAACGCTGTGTTCTGGCTTTTTCACAAATAGCGGCCAAACTGTCGTCGGATTTGGTCTTGGCGGGACGTTGGGGCTGGAAAACACGGGGTCTTCGTGCTGTTTTGAATGATTCACCGTATGCTGGACGGATTCATCTCCCGGGATTTATTATGGATGAGGATCTTCCGGCTGTGCTGAGTGCTGCCACGGCGCTCCTATACCCCAGTTTATACGAGGGATTTGGGTTACCGGTGATTGAAGCCATGGCTTGCGGTACACCGGTGGTCGTTTCCCGTGCGAGTAGCTTACCTGAAGTGGCGGGGGACGCAGCCCTCTACGTGGACCCGTACGACACGGAGGCGCTTTCTCAAGCGCTCATCGCACTCGACAGCGAAGAACAGCTGCGATGCACGTTACGTGAGAAAGGACTTCAGCGAGCCAAAACATTCAGTTGGGCGCGCACCGCGGAGCTCACATTGGCTGTGTATCGCGAGTTAGCGGGAAAATGAGAATCTTACACGTTTACAAAGATTATGATCCGCCAATTCACGGGGGAATGGAGCGTCATCTTGCGTTGATGTGCAGATATCAAAAACAGTGGGCGGAAGTGGAGGCGCTGGTCTGCAGTCGGCGAGTTTTTACGCGGAAGCGGTGGCATGAAGGGATTCCGGTGACGGAAGTAGGGGAGTGGGGTCGGTTTCAAAGCGCTCCGATTTCGCCGCTTTTTCCTTATTACTTGAAACAATTGGCGGGGGAAGTCACGGTAATTCACTGTCCGAATCCCACCGCCGAATTGTCGTGGTTACTGACACGCCCGTCTTCTTGTCTTATCGTGCGGTACCAAAGCGACGTCGTACGGCAAGCGTCTGCGATGCGTTTTTATGCGCCTTTCCAGATGAAGTTCTTGAAACGAGCTGATATGATACTAGTGGCGTCGCCGCAATATCTCGAAACCTCCTTCACCCTGAAGCGGTTGCGGGAGCGGTGTCGGATTGTGCCTCTTGGGATTGTTCCGGAGGAGTTCGAGCATCCCGATCTGGGACGTGTTGCAGCCCTTCGTGAGCAATACGGGGGCAGGTTTGTGCTTTTTTCGGGTAGGCACAGATACTATAAAGGAATAGACCAGTTGGTCATGGCATCGGCTCAGATTCGTGCGCGGGTGGTAATAGCTGGCGACGGACCAGAACGCGAACGAAATCAGAGGCTTGCGCAGTCGCTGGGTGTATCGGTAGCTTTTCCGGGAGAGCTAAACCAGAAAGATTTGGTGGATTATCTCCATGCTTGTGATGTTTTTGTGTTTCCTTCGGTTGCCCGAAGTGAGGCGTTTGGGATTTCGATGTTAGAGGCGCACGCGTGCGGGAAACCTGTGGTTGCCACTCGGTTAGGCACGGGTGTGGAATTTGTGAACTTGGACGGTGTAACCGGGTTGAACGTTCCCCCGAAAGATCCAGATGCACTGGCGAAAGCGGTGAATTCGCTTCTGGATAACTCCGCGCTGCGTGAACGAATGGGCGAAGAGGCAAAGCGCCGAGTCTGGCGGGAGTTTCGAGCGGAAGATATAGCCCGGCGAGAATATGAACTTTATGTTGATGTTTTGACAGGAAGAAGTTCGTGACGAACTGGTACTTGATTTACGCTTACGCGCTGGGTGTGTCGTTTGCGAGTAGCCTTTTGTTAACTGAATGGACGCGCCGTTTGGCAATTCGGTTGGGGGTACTCGATCATCCCGGTGAACGGAAAATGCAAAAGGCGCCCGTTCCCCTTTTGGGCGGTGCCGCAATTTTCATCACGTTTTGCGCAGTCGTTACGGGGAGTTTGTTGCTGTTGAAGCCTGTGCGGGTGTTTGGCACCGATTGGCTTCACATGCATGTCTTTTCCTTTCTTGGTGACGAGGCAAACAGAAAACTTCTAGGCATTTTTGTCGGAGGCGTTGTCATTTTTGTTTTGGGTATTATCGATGATATCAAGGTTCTCCGACCTGAGCCGAAATTGATAGGGGAACTGATTGCCGCATTAGCGGTCGTGCTTGGTGGGGTACGATTGGACCTATTTATTCCTGACGTATGGGATGCGCATTGGGCAAGCGTGTTTGTTACGGGGTCGATTACGATTATCTGGATTGTGTTGATGACGAATGCGATGAATTTTCTGGATAATATGGATGGCTTGTGTGCAGGTATAACGGCAATCGCCGCCGTCGCGATGTTTGCTTCGTTGGTACCGGATGAAACATTTGTGTGTCTGCTTTTGGTGGTACTTGCGGGCGCCGCGGCAGGGTTCTTATATCACAACATGAATCCTGCGAAAATTTATATGGGGGATAGTGGGGCGTTGTTTTGCGGGTATGTGCTCGCGGTGGCTTCTGTTTTGGCAACCTTCTATACGTCCGAATCTCATTCCCGAACGGCGATATTGGCACCGCTGGCTGCGTTGAGTGTGCCGCTTTTTGATACAGCCAGTGTCGTTTTTATTCGCTGGAGAGGTCGCGAGTCTATAATGAAAGGTGATAAGCGTCATTTTTCGCACCGTCTTGTGACCATGGGCATGACGCCCAGGCAGGCGGTAGAGTTTATTTATCTCGTGGGGGTGGTTAGCGGCATGGGGGCAGTTCTTCTGCGACAGGTAGACTTGTGGGGTGCTGTGGTGATTCTCGTGCAAATTGTGGGTGTATTTGGTCTGATCGTGCTCTTGATGAGTGTGAATCATGCTGGCAAAAAAGGATCATGAAGCGTTCAAAAAAGAAAAAGGACTTGGCGACAACTAGCGAGAAATCTCTTGAGTCGCCCAGCGTCGTTGCACCAGAAGAAGAGGTTTCTTGGACTCGCGTAGCCGTTTACGAAGCCATTTTGCTCGTGCTGTTGATAGTGTGGGCGATATTGTTGCCGACGTTGCGGACATTGCCTTATGGGGCGGTTCTTTCGGGGGTATGCGGGCTGGTTGCGCTTGCGATGTCCCGTTTTGTCTATCCCCAAAATCCTTCCCGGGCGCACGAACTGGCTATTGCGAATGGCTTGGCGGCAATCGTATTTGTCCGACCGTGGGTTGACGGAATAACGTTTCCACAGTACAACGTGTATTTCTTTTGGGCTGCCGCGCTTCTCTTTATGGGAAGCATCGGGAAAGTTTTGATCTACGATGGGGTTTTCTTTCATCGTCGCTTTTGGGTATTGCCCTCTATCTTCTTGGTAGTAACGGGCGTAGGGTTGTTGTGGACCATTCAGTTTGACAATTCCTACAGGTACTGGATCAATTGGTTGGGCTATACATTTCTCTTTCTGACGGTGATTACTTCTTGTCGTTCGCGAGTTTCGCTTGGCATCGTCGTCGCCGCGTTGTTGTGTGTTGGTGTGGCAGAATCCATTTATGCGGCATGGAATATTAAGTATCAAATCCCGCAGATTCGCGCTGTAGTGGAGCGCAGTCCGGAGATCTTGGCTCAGCAAGTCGGGAATGCGGCAAACCGGCCTGAGCTTCTTCACCGTCTCTATTCAAATAGGGCGTTCGGAACATTTCTTTTCGCAAATGCCTTGGCGGCTTTTCTCATTTTGGTTATTCCAACTTCCGCGGGGGTGCTTGTGTCTCGTGTTACAAGGCTACGAAAGGTCAAAAAGACAGGGACACAAGACGAATCGTCTCGTAGGGTATCGAAAGAAGTGAGGCAACAACGAGGCTTCGTGTTGGGGATCGTTACGGGAGACGCTGCGGCGGCTGCCGTATTTGCATGGTTGGTGGCTTTGTTGATTACGTTTGGATTGGTGTTTCTTTTTGGACTTCAACTGTTCGCACAAAACTCACCGCCAAGCCGCGGCACGCTTTTGGCTTTGTCGTCTGTTTTTATACCTATTGCCATCGCGGTTTTGACTTGGTGGACTGTAAAGAAAAAAGGCTTGCCCCTGTTTTGGCTCTATGCTCAAGTAGCCATGGCGTGTTCTGCGCTTTTTGTTTGCAGTTATGCTTTGATTTTGACCGTCTCCCGCGGTGGGATGTTGGCGTTGGCGTTGAGTACTTTTATTACGGTATTTATTTTATTTGCGAGTAGGATGAGGGGGTGGCGGCATGCGAAATCCGATTCAAACGTTGTCACGATGTTGGCAGCGCTTTTGATATGCCTGGGAATGTCTGCGTTCTTTGCAAGTGGTGTCCTTAACCCTGTTTTTGCGAATGAAACCATGTCTGAGCCCCAAAATACGGCCTCTGCATCCGCAACACAAGCTGCTTCGGTTCAAGGAAGGCCAATTTCTCCCGCGGAATTGATGAGTCCCCTTACGTTCGCTTTGAGAGTGGGGTATTGGGAGGTTGGACTGCGAATTCTAAAGGATTACTGGTTTCGTGGAATTGGGCTGGGTAATTTTGGTGTTATTTACCCGCGGTATCAGTTTCTTGGTGCAGGCGACGTGAAACAGGCACATAATGACTACCTGCAGATATTTTGCGAGACGGGTATCTTGGGTGTGTTGGTGTTTTGCGCTTTTTGGGGTTCCATCTTGTTCTATGGCGTGCGCGTGCTTCAAAGAACTAAGGATGCCGGGAACAAACTTTTTGCGGCGGGCTTGTTTGGCGGCGTGTTTGCATTCTTGTTGCATTCTTTGGTGGATTTCAATTTTTACAATCCGAGCCTCGCTACGTTTCAGTATCTCATGGCAGGACTTTTGGTGGCTTGGGGTGGCTTGTGTAAAGAGGGAAATAGGTTGCCGGAGCCTTCCCCTCGTTACCTGGCGCGGGCGATCGGTGTACTTTCGGTACTTATCGCCGCAGTTTTTTCCGTGGGAACAATGGGGCTTCGGGCGGTAGACCAAGTGTTGGCGGATCCACCGACAATAAACGCCCGGCTCAGCACGGCTGAGTTTCTCCTGAAAAATTGCAAACCTGATAGTCCCGTTCCATCTCAACCGCTGCGCATTCCTTATCGGTTTGTGAAAGCACTGGTCGGTTCGGATAATGTAGCCATGTCCTTTGGTAAAGTGGTGGGACCGCCGCAAAATTTGGCTGGCATTCTGTCGAAGGGAGACGGAAAAGCGGCTCGGACAGGGTTCGAAGAGTTTGTGGTGACGGACAGAGAGAAGGCGTATGTCGCGGCAAGAAATGCCGTAGCCCAGTGGCTGGAACGGGCGAAGCGAGTGGATGAGGCGTATCCGCATAGCCCCGACCTTGCCGCCCATATTTTCCAATGGTATGACTTATTGACGGCACAGCAAAAACCGATGACTGACGAACGCCGGCGGCTGCTCGACAAATGCCTTTTTTGGACTCGGGAAATTGTGCGGCGTAGTCCCATGCAAGCCGTGAACTATGAGTTGCTGGGCAGAATCTTATGGTTACGGGCAGGCGCCGAAGAAAGCCCTCGTCGCCCAGAACTATTTCGTGAAGCGGTTGACGCTTACCGTCGCAGCGCGGAGCTCTACCCGACTTCGCGGGAAATATGGACGCGTTACGGACAGAGATTGGTCCAGTATGGAAAAGCTTTGCAAGAATCTTCCAACGCCGACATGCGAGCGGAGGCAAGCAAGTACATAGAAGAAGGAGAAAAGGCTCTGCAATATGCAGAGACATTGCCTGCCCGCGAATGAGTCGTTTGGAACACTGGGAGAACCGTAAAGTCATGTTGGAACGCGTGAAAAAATTGCGCGAAAACCTTTGTGCTAATTCCTGCGACGGTTTTTTCAGCCTTAACGCTGCTGCCAATCAATACTTGACAGGTTTCCGCGGCTCCACCTCTGCCGTGATTGTGACCCGGAAAGAAGAGTTTTTCTTTTGTGATTCGCGTTACACGGAGCAAGCACGGGCGGAAGTGGTAGGTTTTCCCGTCGAGGAAATATCCGGAGATATCTGCGTGCGAGTAGCAGAAAGGTTGCAATCGGTTGGATGCCAGGTGGCAGCATACGAGCCGGAATCTCTTACGGTAGGGGCTTTACGTACACTTGAGAAGAACTACCTTGGGAGGCTCCGGGATATTCCTGGGGTGCTGTCCAACTTGCGGCAGGTGAAAGACGAAAACGAAATCGCCGCCATAGATGGCGCTTTACGGGTCGCCGAGTCGGTGTTGGTAGACGTTCTTAAGGGACTTGCTCCGGGAGTAACGGAACGCGAAGTGGCGGCGAAAATTGATTACGAAATGAAGCTCCGTGGTGCAGAGGCTCCCTCTTTTGATACGATTGTGCTGTTTGGTAAACGCACCTCGTTGCCGCACGGAAAGCCAGGCGATGCCCGCCTCTCTGAAGGAGATGTGGTGTTGCTCGACTTTGGCTGTAAGTGGCGGGGCTACTGTTCTGACTTGACTCGAACGACCGTGTTCGGTAGCATGCATCCTGACTGGTTTGGGCATGTATACCAGACTGTCTTGAATGCTCAGCTGGCGGCGCTGGCGGCTGCAAAAGCAGGAATGACCTGTCGTGAACTTGATGCCGTGGCGCGTACCATCATCTCAGAAGCCGGCTTTGGGCAGTATTTTGGCCATGGATTGGGACATGGCCTTGGCATTGAGATTCACGAAGCTCCCCGTTTGAATCCTCAATCCGAGGTAGTGTTAGAACCGGGCATGGTACTGACGGTGGAACCGGGTATTTATATTCCGGGGCAAGGTGGTGTGCGTATTGAAGATGTTATTGTGGTCACCTCGGTTGGATGCAGGGTCATGACGCGTGCTTCCAAAGAATTGACGAGGTGAAGATTTTGGGGTATAGACAGAAGAAGCCAATCAGACCTGTATGGGATGCGGGTCTGTTTCGGGGCTAGGAGGGTTGCGCAGTGGAACTTGATAAACTGCGGGAACTGATACAAATATTTGAACAATCGAAAATCAGCGAGATGGAGTTAGAGGACGGGGGTACCCGAATTGTGCTGAAAAAGGCACAAGCCGTGTCACAGGTTATTCCGCATGCCCCCGTGGTGTCGCCACCGGTTTATGTGGAACCGCCGAGTGCGCCGCGAGTGGAAACTGCTTTGCCGAAGGTTTCCTCCAGTGCCCCTGTTTCCGAACCAGCAGAGGGGGACGCGGCTGACGATTTGGAGGGACTTGTCACGATTAATGCCCCCATGGTGGGCGTGTTTTACGCGGCACCCGCACCGGGAGAGCCGCCTTTTGTTCGGGTGGGTGACCGTGTGGAAGCAGACCAAACTGTATGTATCGTCGAGGCGATGAAGTTGATGAACGAAGTTACCGCGAAATTCCCCTGCATCATCGAAAAGATCCTAGTCGAAAACGCGGAGCCCGTTGAGTTCGGTCAGCCCTTGTTTGCCGTCAGACCTGTGGAAGAGGAGTGAGGCACACCGCATGTTTCGTCGCATACTCATAGCTAATCGGGGTGAGATTGCAGTTCGTATTATTCGCGCGTGTCGCCAACTGGGGATCACGTCTATTGCGGTTTACTCGACGGCCGATCAGGATAGCCTGCACACGTCGTTGGCGGACGAAAGCATTTGTATAGGTCCCCCGTCTGCTTCGGAAAGCTATTTGCATATTCCCAGCATAATTGCTGCCGCTGAGATTTGTGACGCCCACGCGATTCACCCCGGATATGGGTTTCTATCGGAAAATGCCAAATTCGCGGAGATATGCCGTGAATGTAACATCGGATTTATCGGGCCTACTCCGGAAGCGATTTCCTTAAGTGGGGACAAAGCGGCATGTCGGAGGCGTGTACGAGAGGCGGGGGTGCCGGTGGTGCCCGGGAGCGAGGGGCTTGTATCAGACCCGGAGGAAGCCCTAGCCATCGCCAAGGAAATCGGATTCCCCGTTCTGGTCAAGGCATCTGCCGGCGGAGGGGGAAAAGGCATGCGCACCGCGCACAACGATGTCGCGCTGAAGAACGCCCTCAGTCTTGCTGCTGCGGAAGCAGAAGCCGCGTTTGGCAATCCGGGCGTGTACATCGAGAAATTCATCGAGGGCGCGCGGCACGTCGAGTTTCAGATCATGGGCGACCAACACGGTAAAGTGGTTGCTCTGGGGGAGCGCGAGTGTACCATTCAGCGACGTCACCAAAAATTGATCGAGGAAACCCCGTCCACGGGGCTTACCCCCGCTCTTCGTAAGAAAATGGCAGCCGCAGCTGTAAAAGCGGCAAAAGCAATCAATTACACCAACGCTGGCACAGCCGAGTTCTTGCTGGCGCCCGATGGTGAATTCTATTTCATCGAGTTTAATGCACGAATCCAGGTGGAACACCCGGTCACCGAGGAAGTTACAGGGGCAGACCTCGTGGTAGAACAATTCCGCGTTGCAGCCGGCGAACCTCTCGAAGTGGACGCGCTCAAGCCTACCGGCGCCGCTATTGAGGCGCGCGTGTACGCGGAAGACCCCGAAAACAATTTTGCGCCTTCGCCTGGGTTGATCTCGCGGTGTCATCTGCCAGGAGGTCCCGGGATTCGTGTGGATAGTCACCTCTATTCCGGCTATGTTGTCCCACGGTATTACGATTCGCTTCTCGCAAAGGTCATCGCGCGCGGCAGAACACGTGACGAGGCGATCAATCGTCTTGTGGCAGCGCTGGATGAGTTTACCACCGAAGGGGTACGTACCACTGCCAAACTCTGTGCGCGGATAGTGGAAAGTGATGGATTCCGGCGTGGCGAATTGTCCCCCACGTTCATCGAGCAATTTTTGCCGCGGGCTAAGTAGGCGCCAAGCGTTCCAGGAACATTCTCCCGGCGGGATAGTCTAGTGCACGGAGATGCCTTCTACCCGAAGGAGTTCCTTTTTCCACTCCAGCCCCGACGAGAAGCCGCCCAGTTGTCCGTCCGTCCTCAAAAATCTGTGGCACGGCACCAGGATAGGCAACGGATTTGCTCCTAACGCGTTGCCCACGGCGCGCGCGGCATTCGGCTTTTCAAGCATTTTTGCCAGAGCCCCATACGTAGAGACCGTGCCCCATGAAACGTTCCGTGCCGCCCGCCAGACTTTTTCCTGAAACGGCGTCGCGCCCGTAAAATCCAGAGGAACCCGCTCGAAATCTTCCCGAATGCCAGCAAAATAGCGTTCCAGCGCTTCATGCAAGATCCATACTCGATGGTCATTTACGAAGGAGTGTAACAAAGGCAGTTTCCGCTGATTCGGCAGAGGCAACTCCAAAAACCTCAAACCTTTATCAGAAAACCACCCATACATCGCGCCCTTCGGGTGATAATAAACAAAATTAGCCGCGTCTAATCTCATGCTTCGTTTCTCAACAAGCCTTCCGCTTCATCCAGACTTTTCCCACCTATTTTATCCCACAAGGTAACCCAAACGTAACTAAGTCTTGCACCTCACGCCAACCGAATCCAGCCAGAACCTTTTGAACGTTGGTGTGTCACGTATCCCTGGGTGTTTAAGGTCTGTTTGAAAGGTTGCTTGTGTACCAAGTTTGCATTTCCCTGCGGGAACAAATCGAACGAACGATTCGAATCATGTGTTGGGTGTTGTTCTGTACAGGGACTTTTTCGTTGCCGAAGGGTATTATCAACGGTTTTGAAGATATGCTTTAAGCAGTGCTTTGAACAGCGGTCCGTGGTTTGGGACCTTGAGATGCAGCAGTTCGTGTACAATGACCTCGCGCCGAAAATTGGGCGGCTGGCGCAACAAATCCGTATCGAAGGTCAGGCGGCCTTGCGAGGAGCAACTAGCCCACTTGCGTTTCATCGGGCGCAGGCGGATTTCGCGGGGAGTAACTCCCAGCCGCCGTGCCCATGCGTGGACGTCGGCTTTGAACAGGTCGAGCGGCACTGCCTCTTCTAGCGGTACCCAGTCTGGCATGACGCTCTTTTTCATCCGGCGGCTCTCCTGAGAAGTTCAAAGATTCGATCCGCCCAGGCGACGACTTCTTTTTCTTTGACGCCCAAGTCCAGCAGGTTTTTGTAGAGGCGCGTTCTCAGTTCGCGCTCATCGGCTACGCTGATAAGCCAATTGGAAAAACGGTCGAAGGATTCTTCCAGCGAGGCGGCGGTTTGGGCTGCCTTCTTTGCTTCTATGTTCTGGGTACGCAGCCACCATTCGACGGCAAAGGCTTGTGGGGAGAGTTTGCTCGAGCGGCGTTCTTCTTGTGCCTCTTTCAATTGTCGCACGACCTCGTCCATGTCCTGCAGCGCTTCTTGGGCAGAAATGAGACGCTCCTCGAAACGGCGGCGGATCTCCTCGGCTCGTTCGCCGATGGGAATGAGATGAGGAGCCGTATTTCCCTGTTCGGCGACGATCCGGTGCATTTCCTTGAGCAGGTTGAAGACTTTGACCGTATCGGGCTTGTCTTCGTGAAGCAGGGCAAGCAGTGCTCCCGTCCCGATTTCATGGGTGGCATGCGGCTCCCGAATTTGAGAGGTGAGCGTATGCTGCTGGACAATTTCCGCCGTCTTGCGCAGGAAGGACTTGTCCACCGGCACGTGCGGCTCGTAGGCGCTGCGCACGAGGCGGTACATCTCGACCAGCCTTTCGTAATCTTTGAGAAAGGGGCGCAGGAAAGGATCAGGGGAAAGAATTTCGTAGATTGCCTGCAACTCGCAGAAGAAGGCGTAAAAGGCTTCGCGGCGTTCTTTGTCGCGGAAATATTCCAGCACGGCCTCGGCAGTTTTGTCATTCACCACAGAGGGCACAGAGAACGCAGAGTTTTTCTTTGTGCTCTCTGAGTTCTCTGTGATCTCTTGCCCGGGCTGGCGTAAGGAGGCAATGTTGGGTGGCGGGGTTGCTGTTGTTTGGACCACAGAGGGCACAGAGAACGCAGATTTTCTCTCTGTGTTCTCTGTGGTGATCATCCCATACTCTCTTCTCCCCTGCTCCATCAACTCGGTGAACCGCGCCTGCAGCACCTCCAGCCCTTCCACGACGCCGCTGACCTCCTGCGAATCAAAAGCCAATGCCCGCTCCAGATTCTCGAAGACGCCGACGAAGTCCACGATCAGGCCGGTGGTCTTGCGCTGACCCTCCTCGCTTTCGTAGGGACGGTTGACGCGGGCAATCGCCTGCAGCAACACGTGATCACGCATGGGTTTATCGAGATACATGCAGTAGAGAATGGGCGCATCGTAGCCGGTGAGAAGTTTTTCGGTGACGATCAGAATCTGTGGGTTTTCGCACGGCTTGCGGAAGGCTTTGCGGATACGGGTTTCTTCGTTCTCTCTCAGATGCTGACGTTTAAGGTGCGGCGGGTCGTTAAAGCCGGGGCTGATGACCACGGCGCTGGCTTCGGACGGCAGGTAGCGGTCGAGGGCTTCTTTGTAGAAACAGCACGCCTCGCGGTCCACCGCCACCAGGAAGGCTTTGTAGCCCATCGGTTCGACGTATTTTCGGAAGTGTTCGGCGACGAAGCGCGCAATTTTTTCCACCCGCTCGCGGTTTTTGAGCATGTTGGTCAGGGTAACGGCACGGTCGAGGACGCGGTTGAGTTCTTCCACGTCGGCAACGCCCTCGAGTTCCGCCGCCGCCCAGAAGTCCTTTTCCATCGCGTCGCGGTCGGCGATCAGGTCGTTGGGCGCCAGTTGATAGTGCAGGGGAACGGTGGTGCCGTCTTCGATGGATTCGCGGATGGAGTATTTATCGAGATAGCCCTGCGGGTCGTCGGCGCCGAAGGTCTTGAAGGTGCCCTTGCCATGGGCGGTGCGGTCGATGGGCGTGCCCGTAAAGCCGATGAAGGTGGCGTTGGGCAGCGCGCCCATCAGGTAGTTGCCCAGGTCGCCGCCCGTGGTACGATGGGCTTCGTCCACAAGGACGAAAACATTGGCACGGGGAGTGAGGTTCCCGGGTATGTCGTCGAATTTATGAATCATGGAAACGATGATGCCGCGCGTGTCGGCTTTGAGCAGGTCGCGCAGGTGACGTTTGGAGAGCGCCATGTGCACGTGCCCAAAGCCGACCGATTCCAGGTTCTGGAAGAGTTGGCTTTGCAATTCGTTGCGGTCCACGATGAGCAGGACGGTGGGGTTCTGGAAAGTGGGCGTTTCCAGCAGCAAACGGGACAGGGTGAGCATGGTGTACGTCTTGCCGGAGCCCTGGGTGTGCCAGATCAGGCCGCGACGTCGTTGGGGCGCAGCGCGCTGCGCCCTTACCCCTTCGTGGGCACGCGCCAGGCAGCGCTCGACGGCACGCATTTGATGCGGACGTAGGACGATCTTGGAGAGTTCGCCATCTTTGCGGGAGAAGAGGATGTAGTCAGTCAACACGCGCAGGACGCGGCGCGGGGCGACGAAGGATTTGACCAGCGTTTCAAAATCCCCCTGTAGGGGCACAGCGACGCTGTGCCCTTGCTCTTCCCGCCAGTTGAAGAGTGCCTTGCGCGAGAGCGACCAGGTAGCGCCGTAGAAAAACTGCATCAGGTGGGTAAGGGCGAAGAGTTGCGTTTGCGCCAGTAGGTCGGGCGCTTCCTCGTGGTAGCGGCGGATCTGGTCGAAGGCTTCGGCGATGCCTTCCAATCGGGTAGCGGCTTTGGTCTCAACCAGGATGACAGGGATGCCGTTTACAAGGAAGACTACATCAGCGCGGATTTTGTGCGGGCCGCTATGGAAGCGGAATTCATCGGTGACATGGAAGGTGTTGGCTTCGACATGTTCCGGGTCGAGCAGGCGCAGGTTGCGCTCGCGGCGTTCCGCCTGGACGAAGACGGTCTTCAGTCCTTTGAGGTATTCCCAGACTTCGCGGTTGCCCTCGATGTCGGGGCGGATGCGCACCAGGTGGTCAATGACCTCGGCAGCCGCCTGTTCCGCGGAGGTCACCACGCCGGGGTTTAGGCGTTGCAATTGCGCGGTCAGCACATCTAGCAGCAGGGGCTGCTCGGGACCGTGGCGCAGGCATAGGGCGTCATCCGGCGGCAGGTAGGTCCAGCCCGCCTCTTCAGCGTAACGGATGAGCGGGTTTTGAACGACACGGCGTTCAGATGCGAGAGTCATGGGTCACCTCCAGTACGGCGATCAGCATTGTCTTCTCGGAACATGGCCTGAATCGCTTGCGCCAACAAATCGCTACCGATGCGGGCCGGGTTTTCGCAATCCAGATGCCAACGCAAAGGATTCTCAAGGATGTAGCCGCGGATGGTGTTTAGGTCGGATTCGTTGCGAATGATGTGTTCGTAATAATTGCGCTGCCAGACAGGTGCGCCCGGCGTGTTGCGCTGGGTGTTGATGCGGCGGGTGGTCATGGATTTAAACGCTCGGACAATGGCGCCCAATGAACCGGCAATAACATTATTGGGTGTTACACCGCCGACGGCGCGTCGGGGGGGCGTAAGTGTACGGGCGCCGCACGGGGGGACGCCGGACGGGGTAGGGGCGCAGCGCCGCTGCGCCCCTACGTCATCCCCATGATCCCCCTCATTCCCGTCATCCCCGTTATCCCCGCCATCCCCACCATCGGCATCGGTATCCACGATCCAAATCATCCCATGCACATGGTTGGGCATGACCGCAAATTCGTCGGGGTGCAACACCACGTACGGACGCACGACCGCGGTTTGGAGCCATTCATCACGCACTATCTGACCATATTCATTTAGGCGCATTTCGCCATTCACGATATCACCGAACAACGGCATGCGTTCGTGGGTGACGATGGTGATGAAATACGCGCCGGGTTCGGTGTAATCGTACGCCTTCAGGCGGATGGATCGGCGATGGTGGCGGTTTGGATCGTACGGCATGGTAAATCCTCCGTTGCGGCAAATTCAGATATCGTAGGGGCGCAGCGCCGCTGCGCCCCTACGATATCGGGGACGCGGATTTTGCCGGTCATCAATTGGTGTAACAAGGTCTTGAACAATTCCTCCAGCGCGGCGCGGCGCGCCTGCTCAGCGGCGAGGCGCGCATCCACCGCCTGCAAGATGCGGGCGATCGCGCGCTGCTCGTCAAGCGGGGGGAGAAGGATGGGGAATTTTTGCAAGGCTTTCCAGGACGTGCGAGGATGATTGACCCCTGTTGTAGTTGATATTGCATAGTCAATGAATTGGGAAGTATGGACCAAGTATGCAAGGAATTCGGGTAAAAGGCTGCTTTGCGCTTTGATTACAAGGATGTCGGTTGAACAGATTCCGTCCCATTCTGCCAACACTGCCTTGTCCAGATAAGGACGGAGTTTCCCGTATAGAACATCTCCTTGCTGGAACGCCGTTTTTAGGCTTCGGACATCATCAGCTTTTCCCCAGTGTTGAATTCGTATGTTTCCTGGTTCAATGTGCTCCAATCCAATGTATCGCTTTGTGCCAGCATTAGCAGGATCAACAGCTTTTGTGGATAAGGTGGTCACCTCCCCCAACCTCACCACCTGCCAGTGTGCCGGGAGGGGTCCGATTTC
>ERZ795046.65-NODE-65-length-133975-cov-7.417115_pt1 | contig 133975 bp, 100 predicted proteins | sample MGYA00375130_ERZ795046 | MGnify/ENA primary metagenome ERZ795046 (study PRJEB30175, sample SAMN05720202) | activated sludge metagenome | isolation source: anaerobic digester from wastewater treatment plant | place: Japan | collected 2015-05-15 ... | reverse complement strand
GGTGGCGGTGGCGGTGTGGGTGGCTACGGTGGTGGTTGCGGTGGCGGCGGCTGTGGTGGTGGTGGCTACGGCGGTGGCTGCGGTGGTGGCTACGGCGGTGGCTACGGTGGTGGTTACGGTGGCGGCGGCTTTGGTGGTGGTGGCTACGGTGGTGGCTACGGCGGTGGCTACGGTGGTGGCGGGTACGGCGGCTACGGTGGCGGTGGTTACGGCGGAACCGCTGAGATTATTCTGATATTGTCGAGTATTATTCCCGACATCGTGGACCCGGTAACCAAAGAAGTGTTGTCCTTCATGGTTTATAACCCGACGACGAACCAGCTTATTGTGCACAACACGCCGACCAATTTGGCGTTGCTTGAAAAACAACTGGCGGAGTTGGACGTGACCCCGAAGCAGGTAAGCATTGAAGCCAAGTTTATCACGATTGCTGTTACGGATCAGAATAAGACCGGTTTCACCTGGGAGGTCACGCAGAGCGATTTAGGGAGCAGGCCTCGTCAGATTGCTGATTTGCAGGACTCAACGTATCAGTTTGACGTAAACGGCGATGGAGCTTTGGAAGACATTCCATTCTACACCAGGCCGGATGGTACGAATGTTATCAATAATGTTGTGACACAAGGGGTAATGAATGCGCTGATTAACCCACTACCGGCAACAAATACCTTCCGCTTGTCTGGTATCATAACGGATAATGCGGATGGTGATACTCTCAACGTCACGTTGAACTATCTGTTGAGTCAGGCAAATAGCGAGTTACTCAGCGCTCCGCGTGTGACAACGTTGAACCGTAAACCCGCGATTATCGCAGATATTCAGACACAGACGTTTAATACGAACGTTTACTCTGAATTGCAGACCAGTGAAGCAGGGTTTGGCGGGACTCCAGTGGTTGCGTCGGCGCAGCAGTTAGAGTTTACCCGCTTCATTTACGGTATAACATTGTCCGTGACGCCATCCATTACAGGTGGCGACCAAGTTCGCTTGTGGTTGAATCCTCAAGTGACAACACTGGACCCGGTCAGCGACCAATTCCCTGTGACAACGATTGTCAATGGGAACAGGCAAGAAGCGACGGTCACGTGGCCGCGCGAGCGGATTCAATCAGTTTGGACAAACGTCATTGTGCATGACGGGGATACGTTGGTCTTGGGCGGTCTCATTCGGGATGATACATCGCATCGCGATGAGCGCGTGCCCTACATTGGTGACATACCTGTGTTAGGGTATTTCTTCCGCGGTAAATCCAAAGTAGTTCAGCAGTCGAGTTTGTTGATTTTCGTTACAACCGATATTATCGATACGACTGGCGCGCGGTATTTCGAATCCACAGCTTCTCAAAGTTCAGAGGAGGCTTCTGCTCCTGCATCAACGCCGGCGTCAACGGTTACAACGCCTCCCCCGGCGAGTCAACCGACGCAACCTGAACCCGCCGCGGAGGCGGCAACGCAATAAGCCGGAAAGTACATTAGTACATGTGTGAGTCCAGCCCTTGGCAAGCGTCAGGGGCTGGTTTCTTTTCAGGACGATGGCATTATTTTTATACGACATAGCCACTACAATTGCCGTACCGGTTAGCGCGGTAGCGCTTGCATGCTCCTCGAAACATCGTGCACTAATAGGACGTTTCGTACCGCACGTGCCGCGTTTTTCCAGTTCCCCCGTGTGGGTCCATGCATGTAGTGTGGGCGAAGTGAGTGTAGCGAAACCTGTTATAGATGCGATGCGAAAACGCTGGCCCGACTTGCCGGTCTTGCTGACCGTTTCGACCGTCACGGGCAGAAAAATGGCGGATGGATTTCGGTCGGATGTACCTGTTACTTGGTGTCCTTTTGATCACCGGGTGTCAGTTTCGAGATTTCTGCAACGGGTTTCTCCTCGGGCACTCATCTTGGTTGAGACGGAGATATGGCCAAACTTGATTCGCTGCAGTGTGAACCGAAACATACCTGTCGTTGTAATCAACGGGCGCATCAGCGACAAGCATCTCCACCGTTACATGAGATTCTCGAGATGGCTGCGTCCTGTCTTTTCCAAAATCAGCTTGGCTTGTATGCAGAATAGCGAGTACGCCGAACGGATCGTTGAGTTGGGCGTTTCGCCCGAACGTGTGTGCGTGACAGGTAACACCAAGTTTGATGGAGTTGCCTTAAGCATTGATCCGGCGACTACAGACCAATTGCGCCAGGAGTGCGGTATACCCCCGAATTCGAAAGTGGTGGTTTTTGGAAGTACACGTCCCGGAGACGAAAGGCTCGCCGCGGCGTGTTGGCGTATTTTGAAGCAAGAATTCGAGGAACTCTATTTTGTAATCGTGCCCCGACACCTCGAACGTTTGAAAGATGTGATTCAAGAGTTTCAAGGGGAATCTGTGATCTTGCGGTCCGATTTGCGCTCGGGTGTTCGTAGGACATGCGAGAGAATAATCCTCGTGGATGTGATGGGCGAACTCGTGAAGTTTTATTCGCTGGCTACCGTTGCAGTCATAGGGGGTAGTTTTTTCCCTGGCGTGAACGGTCATAATCCCTTGGAATCCGCCGCATTGGGGATACCGACTGTATTTGGACCCTTTATGAGGAACTTCATCGATCCCGCGGAAGCACTGGTGAAGCACGGTGGTGCCAGTCAGGTTTCCGCTGCGGAACACCTGCTTGCAGAGCTGCGCCGCCTCCTAAATTCGTCGGAAGAGCGGGTTTTGCTGGGGACGCGTGGGCGAGAAGCCGTTGTCGCTAACCAGGGGGCTATCCAACGTACACTTGACAAGCTAGCCCCTTTTTTTGAAACGATCTGAACATGCCTAACCTGATGGAAAGTAGAGCCCTGGGATGGATCAACCGCATCCCTGCCGTCGTGGATACCGTTCTTGCTGTCTGCGATGACCTATTAGAGCGAATGGGCGGAAATCGCCTGCGAGACCTTCCGACGGCCGTGCTGCTTTTGTTACCATCCCTGGGGTTGTTAGGGGTTTTTGGGCTTTTGCCCTTACTCCTGGCGGTTTATTTAAGCCTATTCACGGGCAAGGGCGTTAATATGCAGTTTGCTGGCCTCGCTAACTATACGAGAGCCCTCAGCAGCGAAGAGTTCTGGAGTAGCCTGTTAAACACGTTTTACTATGCCCTTGGCACGATTGTTGGGGCGTTTTTAATCAGTTTCGTAATCGCCTCCGTATTGTTTCGCTTGGCACGCGGCAGGGGATTTTTCCGCACCGTCTACTTTTTGCCTTATATCACTTCGGTCGTTGCAGCGGCTACGATATGGCGGGTTCTCCTACATCCGTATGCAGGCCCCGTAAACGTTTTACTGACATACGTTGGGGTTTCACCCGAAAACTTACCCAGATGGTTGTTGGAGCCCAAAGGGGTGTTACACCTGCTCACGAACGGCGCCTTTCCGGAAAACTGGGGACCTAGTCTTGCCTTGTGTTGTGTGATTTTGTTCGATATATGGCATTCGAGTGGGTTTATGATCGTCATTTTGCTTGCCGGATTGACTGCTATTCCACGTGAGTTGGAAGAGGCGGCGGTGATCGACGGCGCGGGATGGTACGCCCGCAATCGCTATGTTATCGTGCCATTGATTTCCCCCACAATCTTCTTTCTCCTGATCATGAGTGTAATCAAAGCGTTTCAAGCGTTTAATAGTTTTTACGCTTTGACCGGCGACGGCAGAGGGCCATATGACAGTACTCAAAATATGACGGTCTACATTTTTACAAACCTTTATGTATACCAGCGTCTCGGCTATGGCGCCGCCGTTGCGGTGTTGTTGGCTGTCGCCATTGTGATTTTGACGCTCGTACAGTGGCGTTACGTGGGTAGAAAGGTTCACTACGAATGATCCGCCGGTATGTCATGTATTTGTTCTTGCTATGCGGCGCATCGATCACAACGTTCCCGTTTGCTTGGATGATAGGTACGGCATTCAAAACCTACAAAGAAGCAGCTACCCCAAGTCTTCAACTGTTTCCAAGCGAGTGGCAATGGCATAATTTGGTGGAGACATTTCAAGCGGCGCCTTTCGGCACGTATTTTAAGAATTCCTTTTTTGTTGCCTTTGTGGTGACGACGTCGGTCGTGCTCACGTCAATGATGGCAGGCTATGCATTCGCACGTTTGGACTTTCCAGGTCGAAAACAAGCCTTTGCAGTCGTGCTGGCTACGGTCATGGTACCTTTCGAAGTTACACTCATTCCCAATTTTCTAATCGTTAACCGTCTCGGTTGGTACGACACCTATGCCGCGCTGATTGTTCCTTGGTGCACCAATGCCTTTTACATTTTTCTCGTCCGCCAAGCCTTTATGGGTCTTCCGTCCGATTATTTTGACGCGGCAAAAATAGACGGTTGTGGTCATTTGCGGTTTCTGGTGTGGATTGCGGGACCTCTCGTCAAGCCTATACTGGTCACCGTGGGCCTCTTTGCTTTTCTCGGCAGTTATAATTCGCTGGTTTGGCCCTTGGTTGTTACGGGCACCGATCGCATGAGGGTGGTGCAAGTGGGTCTGACCGTGTTTTCTGGGGCCGAGGGAGTACAGTTTAATTTGCTGATGTGTGCTTCTGCCATTGTTATTGCTCCTACGGTGGTTTTATACTTTGTTGCGCAAAAGTATTTTTCGGAAGGTTTGGTCGGTACAGGACTCAAAGGATAAACAACATGTCAACGCGCATTGTCCTCGCTGTTCTCTGCATGGTATCGGTGATGATTTCATGCACTGGCTCCAAAGATTTCAAGCCGATTGAAAGCGGCAAGGTGTTGTTTTGGGACAGACAAACTACCGACACGGGTGACTTGCTCCGCGCCATCATTTCCGATTTCAACAGTGCGTATCCTGGGTTGCCGATAGAGGCGCAATATAGCGGCGGGTATTCCGAGATAAACCGGAAAGTTTCCGCTAGTATTCAAGCGCGCACTTTGCCGGCTATGGCAGTAGGCTACCAAAGCATGACAGTCGAGTATGTTCTTGCCGGGGCAGTCGTCGAACTGGATCCGTTTGTACAGGATGTTGAAATTGGCCTTACTCAGCAAGAACTGGATGACTTCTTCCCTGCTTTTCTTGAGATGAACCGTTATCCTGATTTTGAAAACAAAATGTATTCCTTTCCATTTTGCAAAAGTGTGCTCCTCATGTATTTCAACAAAAACGTCTTGAAAGAAGCAGGTATTGATCATCCCCCTGCGACGTGGGACGAGTTCTTGGCGCAATGTCGCCAGATAAAAGCGACAACAGGGAAATTTGCCTATGCCGCCAATATCGATGCATCCACGATTGATGGCATGATTTTCAGTATGGGCGGGGAAGTCACTCAAGGAAGAACAACGCTATTCGACTCGGAACCAGCCAAGGAAGTATTTAAGCTCTTGGAGACCTTGGCGAAAGAACAACTTGCCTATCATATTCCTCCGGAGTCGTATGACGACCGGGATGCCTTTGCCCAGGATCGTATTGCGTTTTTCTTTAGGTCCAGTTCTCACCGGGCGTATGTAGACCGTCTTATGGAGAATTCAAGAGACCGCTGGGGCATGGCACGTATCCCTCAAAAGGATCCGAATAACCCGCGCACCGTGTTATATGGACCCAATGTGTCTATTTTCAAGACTACACTAGAGCAACAGAGGCGCGCGTGGGAATTTGTGAAATACTTCACGTCTCGAGATGTGACGGTGCGCTGGGCTCTCGGCACGGGGTATCTTCCAGTAAGGAAGTCCGCGGCGGAAGACCCGAGAATGAAATCTTTTTGGGAAGAATGGGAATATAACCGCGCCGCCTTTGACTGCTTGCCTTTTGCGGTTAGTGAGCCGAATTTGGGCGGGTGGCAAGAGGTACGTGACCTTATTGAAAAGGCGGAAACCGCTGTGTTTACTGGGAAACAGTCCGCCGAGGAGGCAGCCATTAGTCTAAAGAAAAGCGCCGACCAGGTGTTAAAAGACTTCGCTATGTAATTTAGTTATTACGAGTTCCAATCCAATACGTATTATAGTGAAGCGTTTTTTCGATTCTAATATTCCATTTTTACCAGAGCAACTCATTCCCTTTTTTCGTGTTCAGCGGCAAAATCTTGGAGAGCTTCCTCTATCTGCATCCTTGCGTCACGTTCGCGGATTACCCTGTCGGTTTTGCGGCGATAGATCGCGCGTCTGTCGTGGTGGAAAAACGGCACATCCCGATTGCGCCTATCGGGTTGTTTACGGCGATCCTTTTGCCAGATTCCGTCCTTGTCTTTGTAGTAGCCGGGGCGGATTTCTTCTTCCATAGTTCCCCTCCTTTTTGGCGCATATACATGTCTATCTGTCAATAGTATAAAATAAACTTCGAAAATCGTCAAGAGTGTAAAATATTGCCACTATACTTCGGCATATGCCGACTAAGGCAGCCCAAGGACTTCTTTGAGCCAGACCAGTATCTGCTCGCGTGCTTGTTCGGATGAATGAAGAAGGTCTACTCCATGTGCCGAACCGCTGTAAATACGGAGTTCGCAAAACCCTATGGCAGCTTGTTTGAGGGTGTGAGCCGCAGCCGCGGCAAATGTATCTCCTTCGGCTGCCATGATTAAACAAGCACGTTTGCCATAGGCATTCATGACATCGGCACCGTTTTGTCCGAATTCGTTGATAGGCGGCGACAGTAATACCACAGCGGCTATTTCCGGGCGCGAGACCGCATATAGCAGCGCTGCAAATGCCGCGCTGTCTCCGGCAATCAGCGCGATGTTCTCGGGTTGTACACCTCGTTCTACGAGTGCGCGGCGTCCCGAGTCAATTCTACTGAGAAACCTCTGTGCTTGTTGCGGCGAACTAGCCGCGTCGGATTCGTTTACATGCAAGTCTCCGTTTTCCGGAGACAGTGGAGCCACGATACAGGTCAGCCCAGACTGTTGGAGCCTGGCAGCAAGGATGTCCCACTGGTAGAGTTCTGAGGGAGTGGAGGCCATAATAAGAGCCCCCATTTGGGTCGGTTGGTGCGCCGCATAGAAGAGGGCTTTGATGGGGATCTTTTCGGGGTAGGTTATCGTAATCGTTTGTATGGAAGATGTATCGCTCGGGCTACTTTTTTTGCAACCCAAAACTTCGCCAACCCAACATGTGAATGCTAATACTGCAAGAAGAATCTTAACCAGAAGAACTGGCACAGGGTGCGTTTTTCCGAGAACTGTTTTTCCTCTATTCCCGCTAGGTGGAAATGTCATCCCAAGAGACTTTGAACTTTCATCGCTAACGCAAGGTCTCCGCGTAATTTTAGTTTTCCAGTGAGAAAAGCCACTTGAGCGTTCTGTTTTCCGTTTACGATGTCGAGCCAGTCTTTCCCGTCGACCATGAGGCTGAGATTAGGATTTTCATGTGTACCTTGTTGTACCGAGGGAACCCCATCGGCAAACTCCACAAACCATTCCCCACTTTCATCTCCCGTGATAATAAACTGAAAGACGGCGGTGATTCCTGCCGTGCGTTTCGGGTCAATTCGCTGTTCCAACTCGGAGAAGAATCCTTTAATATCGTCAGCCATACACCATTTCCCTTTGCTGTTTTTGGGCGTGAGGCCCACTCATGGTATTCCCTTTTTTTCCGGAATCTGTATTTGAGTCTAGAAACCCTATAGAATCTATCATATTTGTGTCTGCAGGACAAAGAGGGCATAACTCCAAAACGTTTTGCAGTAATACGATGGCTTCAGCGAGTGAGTGGAACGTATCAGTGGACAGAGAATACATGACAGCAGTGCTCTCTTCGGCGTTACAGAATGCGGTTCAGGCATCGAAAAGTCCTGGGGCGGTTGCGCTGGTTGGTACCGCCGAAGAAACGCTGTTTTGCGGGGCGGTGGGTTTTAGAACGCTGATTCCGACGGCACAAACAGCAGATAGGGAAACGATATACGACCTTGCGTCGTTGACCAAGGTTCTTGCGACCAGTACAGGGGCGTTGTTTCTCTGGCAGGAGGGCGCGCTCGATCTGGATGAATCTATCTTCAAGTACCTGCCGATACCCTCTTTTCGAGAGATCACTTTTCGTCATTTGTTGACTCATACCGCCGGTTTGCCAAGTAGCCTGCCTTTGTATAAGGAGACGAGTTCTGTTACCGAGATGATTCAACGGATTTCCGAGCGAGGGCTGGATAGCCAACCAGGGACACGACGGCGGTACTCTGATTTGGGCTTTATCGTTTTAGGCAGGGCGATAGAACTCGTGACTCAGAATCGTCTGGATGTATTTTGCACGGAGAAAATATTTCGTCCCCTCGGCATGTCGTCTACTGGCTTTAATCCTTCTCCGGAGTTAAAACATCGGTGTGCGGCTACCGAACAATGTCCCTGGCGGGACAAACTTTTGATCGGAGAAGTCCATGACGAGAACGCATACGCCGTTGGGGGCGTGGCAGGGCATGCCGGGCTGTTTAGCACCGTCGATGATCTGGCACGGTTTTGCCAAGCGCTCCTTCATGGAAAAATCTTTTCAAGCACGACCTTGGGCGAGATGACGCGGCTGGGGCAGGTTCCATACTACCCGTGGCAAGGGTTGGGCTGGCAACTTGACCCATGGGGAAGTGGCAGTGAAGGTTACCTGCCCTCGAGGATGGCGTTTGGTCATTCCGGTTGGACGGGCACATCGCTTTGGATAGACAGAAAAAAGGGTCTTTTCGTGATCCTTTTGAGCAATACCTGTCATCCAAGTCGCAAAAACAGAAATAACGAAGAACTTCGTAGACGTTTTCATGATAAAGTAGCCGAGTTGTTCTACCCCGATGAATCCGCCGTTCACACAGGTTTGGACAGACTTTTGCGGGTTGAGTTCGCCCCGCTGCGGGGCAAACGCGTGGCGCTTTTGACCCATCATGCCGCGGTCGACCAACTGAATCGCCCCATCCAAGAGGTATTTCGTTTTGCCCGAGACGTCTCGTTGCGTTTTCTATACAGTCCCGAACATGGCTTGCGTGGGCAAGCGGAAGCGGGTGAACCGGTGAAATCCGAACAAGGCGAGATTCCTATCATTAGCCTAATGGGAGAACGAAAGGCACCATCTCAGGACGAGTTGGCTCAAATAGATGTTCTTGTGGTGGATTTGCAGGACGTCGGCGCAAGGTACTACACGTATGCCGCGACAATGAAAGCATGTATGGAGGCTTGCCGCAGTGCACGCAAACCCGTGCTTATTCTTGACCGTCCTAATCCGATTGGGGGAACTCTCGTGGAAGGACCTGTTGCCACAAAGACAGGTTCGCCCGTTTGTTGGGGAGAGGTGCCTGTTCGCCATAGTATGACTATGGGTGAAATTGCGTTATGGTTCGCGAAACAGTCTGGGGAGAAACAAGCAGTTAAAGTGGATGTATTGTCCCTTGATAATTGGCGGCGGGGACTTTTCTTTGAGGCATGTTCTCTTCCTTGGGTGGCCCCATCACCGAATATCCCGTCTCCCGAAACTGCGTTGGTGTATGTGGGAACCTGTCTTTTCGAAGCGGTTAATTTGAATGAGGGCAGAGGAACAGACATGCCGTTTCAAGTCATCGGCGCCCCCTGGGTATCTCCCGAGAAGGTTATCAACGCTGTCTCCGAACAAGATCGGGAGGGATGTGAAATGGAGCCCACTGAGTACGTCCCCAAGAGCATTCCTGGGAAGGCATCCCACCCCCGTTATGAGGGGAAGGCTTGTCGTGGCATACACATACGAGTTACCGACAGAATCGCCTTCAGGCCCTTTCGAGTCGGTGTTGCCTTGCTTTGCGCCTTCAAGAAGGTTCACCCATCGGAATTCGCCTGGGACACGGCAGCCTTTTTTGATACCCTTGCAGGTACGGATGAGTTGAGACACAGCATCGAACGGGGTGAAACGCCGTCAATGATAGTGGCGTCCTTTGAGAAGGACCTCGAACGTTTGGTCCCTTTGTTGCCGCGACTATACTCTTGAAAAAGCCTCATGCTATCGGTGCGTTACTGCGATATAAGATGGTATAGATTAGGTCACCTGAGTGCATACGGCTGCCTCCGTCACGCTCGTGACTCAAGGCAGTTTGGACTCCAACCACATCCACTCGGTTTTGCAGTATCCATTTGTTCACCTCAGCGTCCATATCTGCTACTTTGTCTTCGTAGCCCTTGAAACTCTTAACAAATATCATCTTCGCCTCCTCTTTCAAATTCGTGCTAAAGTTTTAGCTACAAACTGAATGAAAAATTCTTTTGCCATGTTTTTCGTTAAGTTATGAATAGCAATGGGTTTGAAAAACTGTTGGTATACAACCCTTCTTTAACAAAAGTCCACTATATAATTGTAACACATGCCGTATGGAAAACATTTGGGGTGTAGTTTTAGGCGCGAAAATTGTTCTTCTTTAAATAAAGGTGAAAGGCATCATGGCGACATTGTTGATTAGCGCTCTTGTTTTTGTCCTTGTTTTTCTGGGGATGTCCATTGGTTATTTTTTGAAAGGCAAATGCTTGATTGGGGGCACGTGCGGTTCAAAAGCTGTCTCGACTCCTGACGGACGTATGGTGTGTCCATCTTGTGGGGCAGAAAGAAGTCCCAAAGCTCACTCGCCCTGAACGTTTCCCTACAAAATCGAGTCTGAAGACTTAACTACAGCCATATTGTATGAGAGTCCTTTTGGTAAAACCAGTATCCTTATGCATATTTGGATTGTTTTCGAAATGTGTTAAGATGAATCGTTTAGAGTTAGAAATGAGGGGATAACTGTGGACATCGTCACCATACCCGTCACTCCTTTTGTAACAAATTGCTATGTGGTGCGCAGTGAAAATGAGGCAATCGTTATCGACCCGGGTGACGTGACGCCGGGGTTATTGGAAGCGATTCAGGGGGTTTCGGTCAGTCTGATAGTAAACACGCATGGCCATTGTGATCATTGCGGTGGAAACGCTGAACTGCGGCGTTTGACCGGGGCGAAACTTGCCATGCACCAAGCCGATTTGCCGCTCTTGCAAAGGGTGAAAGAGCAGGGTCTCATGTTTGGCGTGTTTTTCCCTGAATCACCGATGCCGGACGTTTTCCTAGACGAGGGCGATACGGTTTCCGTAGGTTCCGTCGTGTTCGAAGTCTGTCATACACCAGGACATTCTCCCGGACACATTACATTGCTGGCACAAAACAACGCTTTTGTAGGGGATGTTTTGTTTGCTGGAAGTGTTGGTAGGACAGATCTCCCTGGTGGAGACCATTCCCAGCTTCTCACCTCTATAAGAACAAAATTGCTAAATCTTTCGGATGAGACAGTTATTTATCCTGGCCATGGTAAAGTTACAACGGTCGGTCAGGAACGTCGTCAAAACCCGTTTCTCTCTGGAGAATCTTGGTTGGTATACTAAACAGACCAGGTTGTGTACGAGTCTGAAAGCGTTTTCCAATGCATTCCATACTAACGATATTACTTGTTTTGGCACAGATTGGCGAAGGCGATTTGCCTGGTGTGGGGGTGACAATAGCGCCTGACCAGCCCTTGCCGCACTTGTACGAAGGCGATCCACTCATTCTAGAGTTCTTTTCTGTGAGTGACCTGGTGGCGGACATAAGTGTTCGGACGATTTCCGAAAAAGGGGTTGAAAAAACCGCCCATTTATCTCGCATCGTTCTCCGCGCACAAAGACCTTACTGGCATGCCTTCGAGGATTTTGCCCTTGAAAAGGGACGCTATTCGTGCGAGATCACGATTCAAGCAGATGGACGTGTCAAGAAGTTTGTCGGCTCGTTTTGTCGTATTGAGCGACCGTCTTTGAAGTTTTCTCGGAGCGAGAATGGATTTTCGCCGCCGTTACTCGGGGTATTTGCCCCGCGAGCGACCGATGAAGACTTGTCTGCACTCTTGTCGGTAGGTATTTCGAATGTAACCCTGGACCTGGCATTTGTAGAAAAGGAAGATATTCTAGACTTAGCTACCGACAAGGGTTTCCTTGTAGCCATATCGATAGACTCGTCTTTTGCGGGAGAACCCGATGTGGCGGCGCAGTTGGCGAAACGATGTGCAGGAAAAGTGAGTCGTTGGGAGGTCAATGTTTCGCCAGCCACCCTTAATAGTCTGGCGGGTCTAGTCTCGGCGTTGCACGAAAACAGCCAAAATACCCCCGTGCTTATCTCGGTTGATTCTCCGGCTTTGTTGCAAGAGGTTTTGACAAAGATTTCACCGAAAGAGGTTTCCGGCCTGCTTGTGTTGCGGGAAAGCAGAGAGGGTTCACCTCTCGAGTCTTTTGAAGAGTGCGCACAAACATTGGGTATTGAACGGATGCCTGTGTTCGTGAGGTATGTTCAAAATGCGGGAGGAGGTAGTTCACTCGAAATTGGGTTGCAAAACATTTTGGCAGAAATAGCCGCAGGCGCCGAGCAAGTTTGTGTTCCCGCTGGGCTGTTATTTTCAGAGAACGAATTTCGAGGCCTGTATGTTTCATCCGGCGCAATGAACCGGTTTTTGCAAGACTTTGAATTTGTGGGAAGGTATTCCTCTGAAAAAACTGCCGGCGCAACCGCGCTCTGCTTCCGGCGGTTTGACGCGTGGCGGTTGGTCATTTGGGCGGGTTCCGAAGGAACTACTTTTCAGTTTGACTCTCGTGATATGAGAGATTTGAAACTGTGGGATGCCTCTGGCAATGAAATGAATTTGCCGAAGGCTGATGCGTCCGGCACGATACAGATTTCTGTGGGGATACAACCCGTCTATCTCTCAGGCGTGGGAGGCCGGGTATTATTGGAGTCTTCGGCGAGGGCTGTGCAGCATGAGGCTGCAGCGCTCCTAGGTAACGAGGGCTTGCGCACAGCTTTGCCGGCTGACTTCACTGCAATTTTAGAGCAGATGATGCCACCCAAACCTCTTCAGCCAGACCGGAACCGTTTCTTCGTTTTGGCGCGCACTTTTGCGTTTTTGGAGCGGCAAGCGCACTTGGGGGGTATGCCCCGACCTATTTCCATAAAAGCAATGGCGGGGCTGGCGCGACTGATGCAACCGCTATGCATTGTGGAGCAGGAACAAGGGGAAGCCTTTGTGGAACCTTTACAGGACATCTTGACGCGATGCAGTCAATATCAGTCGTCATTTTTGACGCGAACATCGAATAATGCTAGAGAACGTGGCGACTGGATACTTGCCGAGGTCAGTCGTTTGGTTGACCGCGCCAAACGTCTAGCAGAGGGAGGTAGACCCATTGAAGCCGCGGCAGTTGCCAACATCGCCGAATGGCGGGCGCGTTCTTTGGAGTTTCTGTTGGAAGAACCCGTTGTCACACAACCTCCCACCGAGGGGAAAACGCAGTCTGGAGTGTCTCTTCCGAAGAAAGAGACTGAAAAGCCGGTCAGCGTTAGCGAGAAACCTGGTGCGCCTGCAGCGGAACCTCCTGAGTCAGCGCCCGAAAAACAAGTCTTCCGTGTCGAAAAAGGGGACAATCCTTCCGCCATTGCAAGGAAGCATGGTGTTTCCGTGCAGGATATTCTAAAATGGAATAACTGGGATACGAAACACACTTTGCATATCGGTGACGAATACGTTGTGTATAAATCAAACAGTCCCCAAAAATCGGAAGAACGAAGTGGGAGTAGGAGGAAAAAGCCGTGAAGCGCATAGGGGTGTTGACAAGTGGAGGAGATGCACCGGGAATGAACGCCGCGATTCGTGCTGTGGTACGAACGGCAGCGTATCATGGGGTAGAGATTTTCGGTATTTATCGAGGTTATCAAGGGCTATTGGACAATCAACTTAAAAAACTGGGACCGCGTGACGTGAGCGGCATTATTAATCGAGGCGGCACCATTTTGCGAACAGCGCGTTGTCAAGCCTTTTACGAGCCGGAGGGTCGCGCAAAGGCAGCGGAAACCCTCAAAGCAAACCAAATAGAAGGACTTGTCGTAATCGGGGGAGATGGTTCCTACCGGGGTGCCCTTAAACTTCAGGAAGAGCACGGCATACAGTGCATAGGTGTGCCGGGCACGATCGATAACGATATCGGCGGGACGGATTTCACCATAGGCTATGACACGGCATTAAACGTGGCAGTGGAAGCGATCGACCGTATTCGAGACACGGCTGACTCCCATGAGCGGCTGTTTTTTGTTGAGGTGATGGGGAGGCACAGTGGATACCTCGCTATGATGAGTGGGATCGCCGGGGGCGCAGAAGAAATACTCGTTCCCGAAATCCCAACGGATATTCAACGGCTTGTCGACCATTTGAACCAGGGGGCTGCGAAAGGGAAGACATCCGCGATCGTCATTGTGGCGGAAGGAGACGATGCAGGACACGCGATAGACGTCGCCAAAAAAGTGGCGGAGGTATCCCAATATAAAGAGGCGCGGGTTGTTGTCATTGGTCATTTGCAGCGTGGCGGAACGCCATCCGCATTTGACAGGATTTTGGCGAGTCGGCTGGGCGTGCGGGCTGTCGAGGCGTTGTTGGAAGGCGAGACGGGTAAAATGGTGGGTCTGAATGCCAACCACGTGTTGTTGCGTCCGTTGAGCGAGGCGTGGGAATGCCGAACCCAATTTGATCCAGAGTATATGCGCGTGGCGCATGTTCTGGCAACGTGATTTTTCAAGCCTTCTTTTTTTGCGTTGGTCAGGGACTTCTCTTACTACATCAGAAAATCGAATGCCGGGGAGATAGCTTTTCTGTCGGTATCCAAGGTTTGAATCAGTTTGTTCACGTCCAGTTTGCGTGGGGTCGTCTTTTCGATAAGACTTAAGGCGGCGGCGCTGCCGGCGGCCTGTCCTGTTGACATGCATGTCTGTTGTATGCGCAGCGATGACTGGGCAATATGGTCAGCAGACAAGCACCTTCCAGCTACCAGGAGATTATCGAGTCTGTCGGCAAGTAAGGCGCCATAACGAATGTCATAATACTCCCTTTTCTCGATTAAGCGTTTTCTTCGTGCCTGGTACTCAGGTGAGGAACGATCAACAGGCGATGCAGTGTAATTATCTGCAGGCCAAACGTCGATATCCCAAGAACCTTTTGCAATGCCATCCGAGTACTTGTGGAACTCGATTACATCCTCTGCGGTGACTCGGTACATTCCTTTGATCCGGCGGGAGGAGCGTATACCGATTTGATTGGAGGTGTCCAAAAGATAGGCGTGTTTGCACCGGTCTACGTAACGCCTATAGAAGTCGGCAACTTGTCGGGCTTGTTCTCTGCCTTCTTTTTCCGCGTCGGAGATTTCCCATGGGTCGAGTGGATTTACCTCAAGCACACGGCTGGTAATCAACATAAGTTCTTTTCTATATGAAGGTAACGCCCATCGGAGATTTTTGGCGTAGCTTAACACCCTTCCCGAGGTGATGACGGGACTCGAGAACTCGCCTTCGGCACATGCTTTTCGCCAGTGGTCTTCGATGCGGGCTTTTTCATGCTCATCCAGGGGCTCATCAAGATCGTACACGTTTCCGAGACGAAACACTTTCGTCAGCGCCATAGCGTACTTATGGGTTCCATCTCCTTGTTCCCATGGCACCCCCGCTGCCGCCGCCAAAGCCCCGTCTCCAGTGCAATCAATAAAACATTTTCCACGAATGGCGCACCTTCCCCCCAAAGTCTCTACTACTATCCCCTTAAGACCCGTCCCTTCTGCGAAGGCGCCGCAAACGAGAGCGTGAAACAGCACATCTACCCCCGCTGCAAATAATAAACTTTCCCAAACGAATTTTACCCTTTCTGGATCGAGCGTTCCTCTGAACGGAGTACCTTGGTCAGAAAATCTGCCCAGTTCTACGGCTCCTTGCGCTTTCATGCAAGTCATGAATTCGTGCCAAACCCCCTGAAAATCAACGCCGTTATTACTCAGGATGGCGGCAACCAACTGTGTCACCGGAGCCCCTCCGAGATAACCTGCCTTTTCGACTAACAGGGTCTTTGCACCGTGGCGTGCCGCAGCAAGAGCCGCTGCACATCCGGCAGGTCCTCCTCCGGCGACTACCACGTCATATTCTCCTATAACGGGGATCCTTTTTTCGGGCTCTGTCCAACAGCAGGGAGCGTCTGCGAGCGGGGTTCGGCCTTCACGTTGCATAGAACCACTTCTTTCTTTTATGGGTTTTGGCGAGTTCTGTTCTTGCACAAACAGCGCCCTGTGTTTGTCATAATACGAACTGGCTGTATTATGGAAGGAATCCAACTAACCAATTTTAGCGGATGACCTATTGAAGTTAAATTATTTTTTTTGTAAAGAGTTTTGGTATACTTAAATGGGGAAAGCGAGGAGATAATTGCTATGCCGACCTATATGTATGTCGCACGATCTCGCGAGGGGAAGGTCCAAAAAGGCACCCTGAGCGCGGAAAACAAAGCAGCCTTGGTGCGTGTTTTGCAAGGACGTGGCCTCACTCTGGAACGAGCCCAGGAGCGAAGCGGCTCGGTGCGCAAGCACGGTCCCAAGATTAAAACCCATGAGGTTATGGTCTTTACAAGACAATTGTCCACTGTGGTGGATGCGGGGTTGCCCCTATTACAGGGTCTGGATATTTTAGCAGAACAAGCGGAAGACCCGCGTTTTGGGCAGATTATCCAAGAAATAGCTTTAGATATTGAAGGTGGAGAGTCTTTTTCGGAGGCGCTACGAAAGCACCCGCGGTGTTTTACTGACCTTTATATCAGTATCGTCGCATCGGGCGAGGCGGGGGGTAATCTGAGTGAAGTCTTGCTTCAACTTGCCGAATACATGGAGGCCATGGAGGACCTGAAACGGCGGATTAGGTCGGCGATGACCTATCCCGTTGTGGCGTTTTCTATGATTATCTTGATTGCGGCGGGTTTGATTATCTGGGTTGTTCCTCAATTCGAAGAGATTTTTTCCAGTTTCGACAAGGCATTGCCGGTGCCTACCCAAATACTTATCGACGTCAGCAAGGTTCTGCGCAGTGTTTATGCACTTGGCGTGGTGGCAGTGGTGGTGATGGCTGTCATAGCGGTACGACTTTATGCACAGACGCCCGCCGGGCGTTATCAGTTGGACGCAATCAAATTGCGCCTGCCCGTGTTCGGAAAACTTCTTCGTAAAGTTGCCATCAGTCGTTTTTCGCGCACATTGAGTACTCTCATGCGGAGCGGTGTCGCTATTCTTGGCGCTTTGGAGATCGCCGAGCGAACCGCCGGTAATGAGGTATTTGCAAAGACGATTCGGGAGGCAGGGGATTGTGTCCGTCGGGGTGAAACCCTTGCAGAACCCCTGGCGCGTAGCGGAGAGTATCCGGCGATGGTGACTCGCATGATTGGGATCGGTGAAAAGGCGGGCGCCATCGACAAGATGCTAACCAAGATCTCCGACTTCTACGACGCAGAAGTGAAAGCAGCCGTCGATGGTTTGACAAGTCTTATCGAACCCATTCTTATCATGATGATGGGTATTGTAGTGGGCGGGATTGTGATCGCCTTGTTTATGCCCATCTTGCAGCTTTCCTCCTTGGTCCAACAATAGTCATTTTTTCCGTGTTTCCATAATTTTTGAAGAAAGAATCTTCTTGGGTTTGTCGGGCAACGACCTTACCCGTTTTTCTTCATCGAGGAGGTGGTAACCTTGTTTGTGTCTTCCAGGTTTTTTGTATTCATCGTATTAATTGGGCTTTGGGGGGGTACTTTTGTGGCTTCTTATGGCGCCGAGGGCAAGGCGTGCCGCGCAGAGATCCGAAATTGGCGGGGTTATCCAGGTGTGTGGGTCAATCGGGAACCCATGTTCCCTATGGCTTTCTTAATGCATCAAGGGGATTTCGACCGAGAATACAGCCAGATGGCAGCTGCGGGGATTCGTTTTTTTACGATGGCCGCGCCCATAGGCAATACGCCGGAAGGTTTTAACCCACAAGGTTGTGACGAGCCTTTTCTTAAAATCATCCGTCAACAACCCAATGCCTTGATCTTTCCGCGTGTTGATGTCACTGCGCCTGTCTGGTGGCTGGAGAAACACCCCGACGATCGTGTCGTCTTTGACGACGGCAGTGTGGGGCCCCAGTCTATGTTTTCTAAAGCATGGCGAAGCGCGGCATGTGAGTGGATTGAATCCTACGCGCGTTATATTCGCAACTCTTCGTATGCTCCTCACGTTCTGGGCATCCATATTTGCACGGGTTACACGGGCGAGTGGCAATCTTGGGGGCTTTGGGACGATCTAAGAGGTGATTTTAGCCCTGTGGCTCTCGATGCTTGGCGCAACTTTCTAAAACGCAAATACAAGTCTGACCGCCGCCTGAAGGAAGCATGGGGTCGAGAAATCTCGATTGCTGATGCAGAAATTCCATCGCGACAGCGTAGGGAAGAGACAGACCACAGTTTATTGCGTGATCCCCAGTACTATCAGGATGTCATAGATTTCTATACGTTTTACTCAGAAGGGACTACTCAAGCCATTGAAGAAATTGCCGCAGCGGCCAAACGCGGGGGCGGTAAGGAATGGTTAGTAGGAGTCTTCTATGGATACGCTATTCAGTACGGCGGAAAGGTGCAGGAAAGTCAACACCTTGGCATGCGCCAGCTACTCGATTGCCCCCACATTGATTTTTTCTGCAGTCCTGCGATGTACACACTCAGAGAACCCGGCGGCACCAGTACCTTCATGTCATACACGGACTCTATTCGACAACGCGGGAAGTTTTGGTGGCACGAAGCCGACAACAGGACGCACTTAACACCGAATAACCCCGTGTGTCCCGCGAGGAACCTGTTTGAATCGTTGAACGTACTAAAACGAGAGTTTGCGAATGTTTGGGCGCATCATGTAGGTATGTGGTGGTTTGATATGGAAGGAGGATGGTACGACGATCCGGAAATAGCACGCTTATTTCAGGGGATGATCGCATGGACCCACACCGCACCTTCCCAATGGGAACCGAAGACCGAAGTGGCTGTCTTCGTAGATGACAAGAGCAACTTCCGAATACGTCCCGACGAACCTTACTTGAATCATTGTGTCACGGAGTTCATGTCCCAGATGCCGCGATTGGGCGCGCCGTACCATACGTTCTTGCTTGCCGACATTTCGCGCGTCGGTCAGTATAAACTTTATGTGTTCCCAAACGCCTTTGATCTGACTCCAGAAGAACGACGCGCCATCGAGGAGCTGAAAAGACGGGATGTCAGTCTGGTTTTCTTCGGGCCTGCAGGAATGGGAAAAGTCAACCGTGGGAGGGTTTCCAGTTCCTCAGAAAACATGCAACGTCTCTTAGGGTTTTTGCCGAAGGACGAGCCCTGCCGCACAGAGAAAGTGCAAAAGGCGGACGTGTTTTGGTATCGCGATAGCCCTCCTTCCATTGACGAATTGAGGAACATTGCTCGTAACGCCGGCGTGTTTATTTATCACAGTCAGCCTGATGCCTTTTATGTCGGTAACGGACTGGTCGCGTTGCACGGAAGTGACAACACAGGGACGGAGAAGGTGATACGTTTTCCGCACCCGATTCGTTACTCCGAAGTATTGTGTGATGCCCCGCTTTGTGGTGAGGGAACGGAATTGCGTTTTTCGTTAGTCCCTCGAGAAACCCGTTGTTTTTCTCTATCCCCATGTCCATAAGATGGTTGAGGCCTTTTCGGGGATGTAAGAAACAGGATTTCCTCGAAAATACCTAATTTGTTGCTTTTACTAAAGTTTTTTCTACGTATGCCGATAATAACGATAGAGTCGTAGACTATGTAGAAGAAAGCTGCTGTGCCTTTCAAACGCAAGGAGTTGGTATATGGCTGGTGCGGTTAATGCGTCCGGAATGGTGACCGGAATTAACTGGAATCAAATCATTCAGCAGCTGATGCAGGTTGAAAGACAGCCAATTACCCGAATTCAACAACGAATATCAACCCTTCAGCAACAGCAGACGGCTATACGCGACCTTCGAAATCTTCTTTTCACCGTCTCGAACCGCGCCAGAGATTTTCGTACTGCGAATGTTTTCTCGCAGTTTACGGCAACTTCCAGCGAAACGGGAGTACTGACAGCCACCGTGTCGGGGCAGTCGCCTGTAACGGGTTCCTATTCGGTCAATGTAACTCAGCTGGCGAGCGCGACCGTCGCGCTGAGCAGTGCAAAAATGGGCGCATCGATTAACCCCAACGTCGCCCTCTCTTCCAGCGGGATTTCGACAGCAGTTACTGCGGGAAAATTTACTATTAACGGGGTGGAATTCACAGTTGACCCGGCAACACAGAGTCTTAACGATATTCTGTCTGCTATTACAAGTAGTAGTGCCGGTGTCAACGCGACGTATGATTCGCTGAATGATAAGGTTGTTTTGACCAACAAAACCGCCGGGGACACCAGCATCATCAATATCGGAGCGACCGGTGATGACAGTAATTTCCTGACGGCGGTCAATCTGCGGGGAGCGTCGCAAGGAGCACTCGGAGACGGCACCACCCAAGTGACGAGCACGCGGAACCTGGGTGCTGTGGTGCCCGGTACCAAATTGCAGGATATCAATTTCGCGAATGGGGCAGTAACAGCGGGCCTGTTCCGCATCAATGGCGTCGCCATCACGGTTGACCCAGCCAATCAGTCTTTGTCGGACATTATTTCAGCAATCAATAACTCGAACGCCGGAGTTACAGCGACTTACGACAGTGTTTCAGACGGCATTCGAGTAGTCTCAAAAGAATTTGGCAGCCGCACAATTGCCTTCGGTTCCCCATCGGATACCAGCAATTTCTTGTCGGTGGTCAATCTGACAACTGCCACTCAGACAGTCGGGCGTGACGCTACTTTTTCTATAGATGGAGGCCCGACACAAACACGCAGCACGAATCAGATTTCAGATGCAATCGGTGGATTGACACTAAACCTTTTGAGCACGGGGACAAGCATGGTTACAGTGGCTAATGACGACGAGGCTGCAGTGACGGCCGTGCGCAATTTCTTGAGCGAAATCAATAACGCAGTATCCCGAATTCAGGAACTGACAAGACGCAACGGGACACTGGAAGCGGACTATAGCATTCGGTCCATACAAGACTATCTCCGATCTATTGTTTTCAGTACTGTGTCTGGGGCAACAGGAGATTATCAGTCTCTTGTCGATGTTGGAGTTAGCACAGGTAGTACGTTTGATTCTAGCACCATTTCGGATTTCCAACTCGATGAGGAGAAATTTCGCGAAGCATTGCGCACCAATCGTTCCGCCGTTGCTTTTCTGTTCTCCAATACGGGCGCCACAGGCGTGGGGGACAGGGTCTACAATTATCTGAATGATGTGACTGGACTCAATGGTTTTCTGAATCAACGGTCACGTTCCAATGGACTGATTGATCAACAGATTCAAGCTTATAATGATAGAATAAGTAGGTTAGAGGATCGCATCCAGATGAAGGAGCAGCGGTTGCGGGCACAATTTACCCGCATGGAACAATACGCGTCATCGTTTCAACAGCAGGGCACTTCGCTTTCTGGATTAGCGTCTATGTATTCGTCTTTAGGGTTCTGATACAGAAACTACGAAGGAGGGTCGGCGTCATGGCTACAACGGGCGGCATCGATTACGGAGTGTACAAACGCGTCGATGTGGAGACGGCGTCTCAAGGCAAGTTGGTCGTTATGTTGTTTAATGGGGCGATTCAGCGTGCGGAAGAGGCGAAACGACACATCCTTGCCCGAAACTATCCAGAAGCGCATAACAAACTCATTCAGGCTCAAGAGATTATTACAGAGCTGAGAAGTGCCCTCGATATGAAAGCCGGCGAAATTGCCCATAATTTGAATCGGATTTACGAATATTTCCAACATTTGCTCATTCGCGCCAATCTTCGCAAAGAAACAGAGCCGATCGATCTCTGCGTGGAGTTGATGACCGAAATGCGTGATACCTGGCAGCTTGCTTTTGAAAAAGCCCAACGGGAGCAAAATGCAGGCGCCAATGTTCCACCTACCCCCCCTACGCCCAACGTGCATGGTGCCGCGGTCATGAATATTACGGGATGAGCTGAGGTCTTGTCCTTCGATGCACCTCACGTTTCCGTCCAACGGTCTTTCTTAACCAAAAGTAAAACCTGCCTTAATCTTTTCTTAACATAGCGCTGCTACTTTTTTCTCCGTCACAGGCATGGTCTCGGTACCGCGGAACGTACCATGCAGCTGAGAGGTACCGCGGGAAGAAACAAAAAAGAGAAGAAGGAGAAAAGGGATGCGAAAAAAAAGCGGGTTTACGTTGATCGAACTGCTGGTTGTGATCGCCATCATTGCGATTTTGGCGGCGATCTTATTACCAGCGCTGGCAAGGGCACGCGAGGCGGCACGCCGAGCTTCTTGTCAAAACAATCTGAAGCAATGGGGTCTTATTTTCAAGATGTTCGCCGGGGAAAATAGGGACAGCTGGCCGAAGTTGAGTGATATAATGCCTGGCGGACGGGAAGAATTACTTGCGCCGGATATGCGAGCGATCTACCCTGAGTACTTGAATGACGCTAAAATCTGTATTTGTCCTTCGGACTCTCACGTGGACAGTCAGGACTACGGCGTTGGTGCCGAAGTACTTCCTTTGGAAGAGGGTATGGACACCATCCAAAAGCTGATTAACGCCGGGCAGGCGAACGTAAACTGCATGATCGTCCATTTGACGTTTCCTCGGTCTTACTGTTATTTGGGATATGCTACAAAGCATCCAAGTGATGGTTACTGTGCCAAAGACATGTGGGAAAACGCTGCCGAAGAAGTTCGTGATTCTTACCCCAGCTTCGTAACGGCTCTCAAAATAGACATGGGTGCAGGATGTCCGTACAACACGATTCGGTATGTTGACGATCCGTGGGATGGAACAGGCGTTTGGGAATTACCGGAAGGGCTGCGCTGGCAGTATGGTAGCGCCGAAGGATACACCGATGGCCAAGGAAATGCCACGCCTCGCACCGGTTATTCTTCCTCAAAACAGTACCGGCGTTTATACGATTACGGTCCTGAAAAGACACCTGATACCATCTTCCGTCTGAAAGAAGGAATTGAGCGATTTGCAATTACGGACATAAATAATCCAGCAGCTTCCATAAAGGCACAGAGTGAATACCCGGTAATGCTGGATGGCTGGACGCAAGACAGAAAAGTTGGCGAATCCGGTGGTAGCAACATTAATAAGTCGGGCGTGGAAGTCTTCAATCACGTTCCTGGCGGTAGCAATGTGCTCTACATGGACGGTCATGTGGAGTTTGTTCGTTATCAAGGGCTTGCCGGCAAGTATCCCGTTCGCAACGGCGCCGGAAATGATGCGGACTATCATGCCAAGTTGTGCGGCGCCGGATATAAATTCAGCAAGGCGTTGGCTGACGGTATGTGGGAATAACAGGTTTTTTTAATGTTGATAGCCCAGGAAAGGTGGAGAGCTGAAGTCTCCACCTTTCCTCATTTATGGAATGTTGATTGCCCTTAGTTGGGGATGAAACAAGATCGGAGTGTGAAATGAGATACAAGTCCCTTTTGCAGCGTTTTTGCGTGTTATTGTTGTTTTTTGTAGTTGTCTTTGGAGTTCACGCAGAAAACCCAGCTCGTGAAACGCCGTCCTATTCCAGAGTCGTCTTGTCTTGGGAAGGCGACCCGACGACCACCCAAAGCGTCAGCTGGCGGAGTAGCTTGCCGTTGAGTAACCCGGTTGTAGAGGTAGCGCTGTGGGGTGCCGAACCTACTTTTGGTAAAAATGCACAGAGGGTCGCAGCAAAACTTGTCGAATCAGACGATGCCTCTTTACAGTCGGTTTTTCACTATTCTGTTACTATTACCGGGTTAAAACCGAATACGACGTATGGGTACCGTGTTGGTGATGGCGAAACCTGGAGTGAATGGCACAAGTTTACTACGGCGGAAGCGGAACCAGGGCGCTTTAAGTTTATCTATCTAGGTGATGTGCAGAATGACATACTTTCCCTGGGCGCGCGCGCGATTCGTGAAGCCTATTCTGCCGCGCCAGATTCGAAATTCTTCGTTTTTGCCGGAGATTTAGTCGCCGAAGGGTACGATGATCACCTTTGGGGTGAATGGTCAGCTGCTACCGGGTTTCTATCTGCAATTATTCCCTCTTTGGCTGTTGTAGGCAACCACGATGCGCATCAGCCTAATACAGAAAAAGTAGAAGGTCCCCATTCTCTTTTCCGAACGCACTTTGTTTTTCCCATGAATGGTCCTTCCGATATAAAGCAACTTCGTGAGGCAGCCTATTACGTAGACTATCAAAACGTGCGATTTGTTGCCATCGATTCCAACGTTTTTGCTAACGAAGATTATGTAGAAGAAGCTCGTGACAAGGTCGCCAAGGCTCAGACGGAGTGGTTAAGAACGGTGCTTCAAAATAATCCGAATCGGTGGACGATTGTAATACAACACCATCCCGTTTTTTCGGCGGGGAAAAATAGAGATCACGCCACCATGCGTGAGTTGTTGATGCCGATTTATCAAGAGGCAGGAGTGGACTTGGTGTTGCAGGGGCATGATCACTATTACAGTCGTACACACAAAATCTTTGATGGAAACATCGCGGATCCTGCGGGGAAAGGGGTAGTATATGTCACATCAGTTTGTGGTTCCAAAATGTACTCAAGAAATCCCAAATTCGAACATCTCATGGCGGTTATGAAAGGGGATATCCAGATGTATCAAATCATTGAGATCGATCAAGATTTGTTGCGTTTTCGTGCGTTTGCAGTGGGTGGGGAGTTGGTGGATTCCTTTGATTTGCGTAAGGCGGCAGACGGTACAACCACTTTGGCAAACAATTTCTGACTTATTCAGCGGCGTCGAGAAACACCCCGTCATAAGATGCCCGATACATGCGTAATAGATCGTCGTAGGTGGGTTTTCCAATTTGATTCCGGAAACGGTAGGGTTCCGCCGCCACTTGTTCGGCGAAATCTGCCAGACGTGTTTCATCTACTCCCACCATTTTTGCAGCCGGCGAGACACCACATTCCTGCAATAACGTGTGAACTGCTATGCCGATAGACTGACTAGCCGCGCCAGGTTCCGGTCTCGTAGGAAACCCAAGCGCAGCAGAGAGTTGAGCTACTTTTTCCGGTGTTATACGGGCGTTAAATTGAAATACGGGTGCCAGTAGGAGTGCATTGGCGAGACCGTGTGGGACTCCGCAATGCGTCGTGAACGCGTATCCCAATCCGTGTACGAGCGTCGTACCGCTTTGTGCAATGACGCACCCCGACATCATGGCGGCAAATAGCATGTGGGAGCGGGCGTCCAGGTCGTTGCCATCAGCAATAGCACGGGGGAGCCACGCTTTCACCAAACGACAGACCTCGAGTGCCAATACGTCGCCTAGAGGAGTGGAGTTGACAGACAAGAAGCCTTCCATTGCTTGGCTCAACGCGTCCAAACCGGTATTGGTGGTAACATGTCGGGGCATGGTGACGGTAAGCACGGGGTCTAATACTGCTGTTTTGGGAAAGATAGAGGGGTCCGCAATACTTTTTTTCATGTTGGTACGAGAATCTACAATGACAGAATAAGGTGTTACCTCACTCCCCGTGCCTGCTGTTGTGGGGATGGCAATTACGGGGAGCGCGCCGTTCCGAAAGAGTCCCGAGCCGAAAAAGTCGCTACAAAGCCCTTCGTTTTTCATAAGACCTGCTGCGGCTTTTGCGACATCCATGGGACTGCCGCCACCTACAGCAAGAATCATGTCGCAGGCATATTCCCGGCAGATTTTCGCGGCATTGTCACAGACTTCCGTGGTCGGGTTCTCTGGAACTTGGTCAAAGATGATGGAGGATGGGCAGGCGTTGCGAAGCATCTCTAATGCTCCCGACTTTAGCGCAGAGGTTTTGCCGGTGACAATGAGGACACGTTCTGTTTTCTTTTTAAGATCCTTTTCGGCAAAATCTTTTAGAGCATGGCACCCGAAAATGACCTCTGTCGGTGTGAAGTATCGAAACGATTTCAAGTCATGCATCTCCCAAACGGTCTTCAATCCAAGACGCCGCTTCGCTTCTCTTTTGTTGCATCATTGTAATTTTCTCCTGCGCTTTACTAGCCGCTTCCGAATGTGGAGCGATGTCAACCGCTTTGCCCCAATAGACAATAGCCTCCCGAAACCGTCCCATTTTGTATAGTGTGTGTCCCAAATAGGTGTAAGCTAAGGCACAATTGGAATCAGCCAGAATTGCCTCACGAAATGCCTGTTCAGCACTTTCGTAACGCTTTTGGTTGTAGGCTTGTCGCCCTTTGTTCAGGTAGTGTTTTGCGCGTCTCGTATCAGCCCTTTCGCCGTTCGGTATTGCTAACCGAACCAATTTTTGAACGTCCCGAAAAATACCTAGTAGTCCCCGAACTACGGGCTCTTGTCCTGTGAAAATGCGCGCAAAGTGAATTTTCGTATTTTTCCCGAGGGTACCTATTGTTCTTATCAAGCTTTTCATCCTTCAGGAACCCAAATGTCAACATTTGTTGAAATCACACTACCGTTTCTACTCATTTTAACAAAAAGGATTTCATGCCCGCATTTTAAATGCGCTAACACATAAACCAAAAAGAAAAGGTGAGCACGTCCTTCGACATTCTCACCTCTCAGCTAATTATTCTAGACCAGTAAATTACTGGCCCGGAGGAAGAGTGTAGGAAGCTGTCAACAGACCGGAACCTGTGAAGTTATCCACCTGGTATACACGGCCCACGATGTCGCTCGCGCCGCCCGACCACGAGATGGTCGCGCTACCGCCGTAAACCTTACCGCCACTCTCGTCGCAGTTCGGAATCGCAGCGCCCGCGCCTTCAGAAGACGACAGATTGCTCGCCGGCGTGAAGCTACGCGCCACATTAGCTGGCAATACAAACGTATTGACCGCTGGCGTCACTTCCTCGCCCGTTCCCCGCCAATACCGAATCGTCAGGGTGATTGGCGCATTGGTCTGGTTCTTCAGGGTGATGTACGTGTTCGACCCATCGAACGGACCCTGTGCGGGGGGCGGATACGAGTCGGTGTCGTTCGTGTCAAAGAACCACGGAACGGCCAACGACGCAGCAAATGCTACACTCCCGAAAAGAGCCATCGCCACTAAAACTTTCTTCATTCGTTACACCTCCTTTCTTGTCAAATACCGTAAAAGCGGTCATTTGTTGGTGATTCGTGGTCCCGTTGAAAACAAAAAACACGTCACCCCTTTTTTCTTACAGGCGTGACGTATTCTGTTTCTCGGGCACTCCCTTTTTCCCCAACATACAAGCCATATCTAAATCCTTCATTGTATGACTTGAGTACCGCAACCATCATTAGTTTATCATTTTATACACCCTATGTCAAGACCTTGTATAAGTCCAGTACCTTTGGCACTTTTTGTTATGTGGGATGAGGAATTGAAGAGAGGATTTTCCGTGAAGATCATTCAGGGAAAGGCACCGACGCGTGGTATCCCGAAGTACGTTTAAACTACTTACGAATCCGTTTGACCACTTGGGATTACTCGTTTTTCCGTACCACGTCCTATTGCGCTATGGCCCGCCCCCTGTCATTGCGAGGAGCCCCGAAGGGGCGACGTGGCAATCCCCTTAGGTATCCGGAGATTACCCCGACCCATGCCCCAGGTCATCTTGCGCTACGCGGCTGAGAGGATTGCTTCGTCGATTCGGGGGCCTCGCTCCTCGCAATGACAACCGGGGGCGCACAAGCTTGGTCTACATCCTCGATGCGGTGCCAAAGGTTTGTGAACTTATGCAGTACGGTATGCCTAGTGCAAGAGGACGCCGTGGAGAGCATCTCCTTTTCGGACGAAATACTTTCCGGGGAAACACCTTAAGAAACTTCTTTGTATAATGAGGAAAGACGCAAAGAGGCTGGCTAGTGTTTTGAAAAACCGATGCGTTTCGCGATAAAGTACCAGAATGGGGTGAAGTTGTGGTCTAGAAACGTGAGGAGTATGTCCAACCATGACAGATCAGAAACCTGATGAACGCAGTTTTTCTATGAACCCCCGAATTGAACACGATCGGCAACTCATAACCGATGCCCGAAAACGTGGACGCGGGGCTACCTTGAAGGTATTTGTTCGATTGTCGGGACCGGGATGGTTACAGAGCGCCATAACATTGGGCGGGGGCTCCTTGTCGTCGAGCATGTATCTCGGGGTCTTGGTGGGGTTCAGTTTTCTTTGGTTGCAACCTGTGGCGATGATTGCGGGGATTGTGATGCTGAGCGCTATTGCCTATGTGACGTTGTCCACAGGTGAAAGGCCTCTTCGAGCAATCAACGAACACGTCAATCCTGTATTGGGTTGGGGCTGGTTGTTTGCTTCCATGGCGGCGAATATTGTGTGGTCCATGCCGCAATTCTCGTTGGCAATTGCCTCGTTTCAACAAAATCTTTTACCAACGGTCTTCGGACCTCCTACGGTTTCGGAAATGGGAGGCAAGATTCTTGCCGCGTGTGTGATTTTGACCATTAATTTCACGTTCTTGACGCTGTATACGTTGGGAGGCCGCGGTGTTAAGATTTTCGAAATCGTTGTCAAATGTATGGTTGGCACGGTTGTCGTTTGCTTTTTCGGAGTTGTCTTCACCTTAACCGCATCAGGGCAATTGGATTGGCGTGAATACATGTCCGGTTTCATCCCGCGCCTGCGTCTTCTTTCGGAACCGAGTCCGGCATTTGCGCCCTATATCCAAGAACTCTCAGAGGCGGGGCGTGCTTTCTGGACTCGTCTAATCGTAAATCAGCAACGAGATATCATGATCAGTGCTGCTGCAACGGCCGTTGGCATTAATATGACTTTTTTGTTTCCTTATTCTATGTTGCGGAAAGGTTGGGACAGAGATTTCCGTAGCCTTGCTATTTTTGATCTTTCAACGGGGTTGTTTTTCCCATTCATTGCGGCTACCAGCTGTGTTGTCATTGCCGCAGCGGCGCAGTTTCACGCAAAACCGGCACCTGGTTTTCTTGGCGAGACGGACTCGGAAGGGCGTGTGGTAGAACCGGATCGTCGTTTGGTCCCTGGGTTTAATGCGCTTTTGGAGCAGCGTGTGGCATCGGAGTTAGGCGCTGCTTCATTTGCTCAGTTGTCTGCGGAGCAGAAAGCAGAAGCGGTATCCAAATTGCCTATCGCGGACCGACGAATGGCGGCGATGTTGGTGAAACGAGATGCTTTTCAGCTATCCGCAGCCTTGGCCCCGCTCACAGGAACCACAATAGCCCGTTATGTGTTTGGGCTTGGCGTGCTGGGCATGGGGTTGGGCGCTGCCACAATGTTGATGGTGATAAACAGTGTTTGTTTTTGCGAATTGTTAAATCGTCCTGCTCGCGGGTGGCCTCAGTTTCTGGGAGGAGCGATGACGTCGGTTGCCTTGTTGGGCGTGTTGTTCTGGAAAGAAGCGCAGATGTGGTTGGCTATACCCACGTCTGTGTTTGGTATGACGTTGTTGCCTCTTGCTTATCTTTCTTTCTTCTTATTGATGAATCAAAAAGCGCTCTTGAAGGACGATCTTCCGCGGGGCGCGAGCCGTGTGATTTGGAATGTACTCATGGGGATATCCACCGCCCTGGCGGCCTTTGGAAGCGTTTGGTCAATATGGTCGAAGATCCGTTGGTATGGTGTTCTGGTCATCGTGTTGTTCACCGTTTTGACGCTTGCGGTTCATTTCTACCGGATTGGTCGAAAAACTGGCGTGCCGGAGACGTAGGCGTCTTTGGTCGAATCAGTTTGAGACTATTCTTTGGCGTTCTTGATTAGCCAGGTTCTTGTCGCGATTGCTTTCGTCTAAGCCCAATGTTATCCATGCGATACGAGCGAGCGTTCTGACCGGTAAGACGGGATTGAGAATGTCGCGAAGGCCCCATGGGCTGTCCGCGTTGTCACGCACTACGTAGCGACAAGCAATAGCGCAAACAATTCCGGCTATCCCAGACACGAGAAAACAGATCTGAAATCCCAGACCGTCGAAATGTTGAATGGTCGCTCCAGCCAGAATTGGCGTCAGTCCCAGAGCCAGGGCGGTGCCCGCAGTCCAAATATTAGAATAGCCGACTCGATGTTCTTCCGGCATGTAGCCGAGCATGGCGCGGTGAGTGGCCGTCCAGAACGCTGCTCCAAAAATGCCCGATAATACCATGGCGATCGCGAGGATAGGCAGGCGGTAACGGGCGGTAGGTTCCGCTAAGAGAAACATGAATGCGGCGAGCGCGTGTCCCGTTAATGACTTGAACATCGCGCGGCCGCTTCCGTTATGTTCCGCATAACGTCCCCACGCCCTTATCGTAAGCAATACTCCCAGGCTAGCTGCGCTGTTCAGTTCCATGATGATTCGAGGACTGAGACGCAGTACGTCGCGCATGTACATCACAGACGCCGACCCTAGCCATGACGTCGAAGAAAAACAAAGCGCGGCCGTCAGCACGAACAATAGGAAAGATTTATCTTTCAGCGCAACACCATAGGTTTTATAGGTTTCTTTGACCGCATTTTCGACCGGTTTCCCTTCGCCCCCGGGAACACGCCACATCCAAAGAAGACTGACAAGGCCCGACGCAATCCCTACGGCATAGATCGCCAAGAAAGGGGTGAGTGTTTTTGCTGAGCGAAGCGCATACGCCTGGCCTAGCATGATCATGACGTTCAGTAACTGGGTTATCGCGGCTTCGGTGCTAAAATAAAGGCCGCGTTGGCCGTTCGGGACCACTTCGTGCAACCAGGGGAGCCATCCCCCGGAACCCAGGGCGCGCATCAGACAGAAAGATAGCGTTGACGTCGCTAAAATGTACCACCCCCAACGGAGGGAACCGTATTGAATCGCAAGAGGGGTTAGAAACACGGTGCACGCGAGTAGGTTGCGCAAGAACCACGCCCTCAGCATGATTCGTTTCGGACCCACCCGTGTAATGAGAGGTGCCACAAATACCACTAGCAAGGTGGAAATCGGCATGAACGAGATGAGAAACCCGACCCAAGTGGGCGGCATTTCTATTTTGCGGGCGAAAAGCACGAGGGCTGGACCTACGATGCACTGCCAAGAAACAACGTTAAACGCAATGAAAAGCAAGAACCGACGCGGTGCGTTATCAAGTTCTCTCAGATTAGAAATTATGGGTAATTGCATGAGACAACATCTTTTTACCACAGATATCCATCGAGGTTTTTGTGTAAAGCTAGCGACCACGATGGGTTAATAAGGAAACTCTGAAACTTACTAGTATATCCATCGGCTGGATCTAATAAAAACAATGTATTAGTCCAGTACCTTTGGCGCTTTTTGTTATGTTGCATAGGAATTGCACATAGGACTTTGCATAAAGGTTATTGAGAGGAAGGCATTTACGCGTTGTGTCATAGGTAGCTTTGATCCTATGCCCCCTTAATCCCACCGCACGCGGGGAGATGGCACCACGTCCCCGTCACACGGCTCAGCCCCCCTTTTAGTCCCCCCGCACGCGGTGGGACACGCGCGGCTGAAGCCTGCGCAGGGGATAGAAAGGCGTCCCCCGGTGTCATTGCGAGGAGTGCCGCCAGGCACGACGAGGCAATCCCCTCAGGAATTCGGGAAAGTTCCCCGTCTCCGCTCTGGGCACTCTGACACTGCGTGGTTGAGGGGATTGCTTCGTCGCTCGAGGACTCGCTTCTCACAATGACAACCGGCCGTATAAGCCCAGGTACAACTCCCCGGCGCAGTGCCAAAGGTTTCTGAACTCATGCAACAATTCTCTACGCCCTGTTTTGGGGCTTTTTCTGGTTTTGCGTTCTTGACCTTATGTCTGGGATTGAGGCCATTCTTGCATGGAATTGCGCTTAGTAAGTTCCGACAAAGACCATGCGACAAAACCTGTCAATGTTTTGTCGGATTCGTACAACTTGCAGTTTCTCCGAACCCGACGCAGACGTCGGCAAGAACAGCTCTTCGCATTTGTGGGGGCTAAGCCATGTTAGCTGTCGAGTTTGGAGAAGTCCCCAGAGAGAAGTGCCATTTTAGCATCCATATAATATCGGAAATTATCCCACGAAATATCGGGCGGAGCAGTATGGTCCAGGGTGGGTATGTATCCACCTTCTTCGATAAGCGGAATAAGTTCTCGAAGGTGTGCTTTGATGGCTTCTGGTCCCTTTGCCACCTCACGTTTATCGACCCCACCCCATAAACGAAGTGATTTGCCAAACTGTTTTCTCCATGCTACTGGGCTGACGTTTGCGGCACGTTCGATTGGCCAGACAACGTCCACGCCCGCGTCCATCATGATGGGGATCAAAAGAGAGGGGTCCCCGTCCGAATCTACAGCAAAATAGCGTGTTCCGTGACGGCGGAAAAAGTCGACCATGCGTTTTAAGTGGGGGTAGATAAATTCACGATAAATCCCCGGACTCAACAGGGGCCCCGATTTCATTGCAAAATCTTCGTTCAGAGTGAAATACTCAACCGATAACTTTTGTAAGACAGGTTTGCTGGTCTCGATGATGAAGTCAGCGTAAAACTCCATCATTTCGTGCATGAGGTCGGGATACTCGTACCATGCGGTTGATAGAGCCTCTGTACCCATAAACTCCCGCGCGCGCCAATAAAAACCGTTGGCAGCGCAATTCGTGCCCAAAATCAAAGGACACGTGCGCGATTTCCATTTTGTTATTTGCTGGTCGAGATCGTTTGGATATCGCTCTGGGATAGCCGCTACCAGCCGTTTCTTTATATCGTAAAAGTCTTTGGGCTCCCGCACGGGAAAGGAAAGATATTGATCCATGCACATCCGTCCACCGTTTACCGTGCCAGCTTTTAGAGCTTTGCTGATAATGCCTTTGCTATTTCGCACGATCTCGTATTCGTCAGTTTCCTCCAGCACCCGGGCGTCAAACGGTGGGATGAAATCATAATTTACATGCACATATTCTCTTCTATCGAGTTGCAAGGAGGGCTCTTCCACAAACCAATTCCATGTGAAATTCTGTACGGCAGCCGCGTTTTCCTTTTCCCACCGTAAGCGCGTTTGAGGCCAAGCCCCTAATTCATGGTTTGGTCTTCGGTCGGCGGATTTGTAATCCATGCACGCTATGAAACGCTCCAAATCGTTCATTGCGTCACCTCACGGTTCTTGTAAGACCCAACTTTCCTATTGACCCTCTTAAAGAAACATATCATACTATCCCACAGGTAGGAGGCAAAGAAAATTTTGGAGGAGGCGTGTTTCCTATGCCCTCAAAAATGAACAGACGAAACGCAGTCAAGAATCTTGCCGTTTTAGGCAGCGGTATTATCGCCGCGGCATGCAACACCCATAGCCACACTCAAGGACGATTTGATAAGAAGGTGCCTGTGCGAAAGCCCAATATCATTTTCATCCTTGCTGATGATTTGGGCTACGGCGATTTGGGCTGTTACGGTCAAGAGCAGATTCAAACGCCGAATTTGGACACCCTCGCAGCAGAGGGTGTACGTTTCACGCAGTGTTATTCGGGGAGCACCGTGTGTGCCCCTTCACGCTGTGCTTTGATGACCGGTTTGCACACCGGACATTGCCGTATACGTGGAAACGATCGCGTACCGTTAGAAGAAGAAGATGTCACTGTGGCGGAAGTGCTGAAGCAAGCGGGATATCGCACAGGTATTATCGGCAAGTGGGGGTTGGGGGAACCCGATACGACTGGTATTCCCAATCGACAAGGTTTTGATTACTGGTTTGGGTATCTTAATCAGGGGCATGCACACAACTACTATCCGGAATATCTTTGGAGAAATACGGAGAAGGTTTTCCTGAAAAATCGGGAAGACAAGGATAAACCCAACGTGTCCACACAATGCGAGGAGTACTCCCACGATTTGTTTACTCGGGAGGCACTTGAGTTTGTGGAGCGTGAAAAAGAACACCCATTTTTCCTGTATCTAGCTTACACATTACCCCATGCGAATAACGAAAGGGGAGTCTTTTGCGGTGATGGCATGGAGGTGCCCGACTATGGTCCCTATGCAGACAAACCTTGGCCTACCCCGCAAAAGGGACATGCCGCAATGATCACTCGGCTGGACCGTGATGTGGGATTGCTCATCAAGCGCTTGCGTGAATTGGGACTTGCGGATAATACCATCGTTTTTTTCACAAGCGACAACGGCCCTCACAAAGAAGGGGGTGCTGACCCCAACTTTTTTAAGAGTTCAGGACCTCTTCGAGGATTCAAACGCGATTTGTACGAAGGAGGTATCCGTGTCCCCATGATTGTGTGGGGTCCTGGTAGCGTTCCTAAAGGCGTTACGCGTGATACCGTATGGGCTTTTTGGGATTTCTTACCTACGGCAGCAGCCATTGCAGGGGTTCCTTGCCCAAAGGGACTTGACGGAGTTTCCGTGGCTTCGGCATTGTTCGAAAAAGACAGTTCGGACGTTTTCCACGATTTCTTGTACTGGGAGTTTCATGAAAACGGTTTTAAGCAGGCGGTGAGGATGGGGGATTGGAAAGCCGTGCGACTGGCAAAGGACGCTCCCCTGGAGTTGTACAATTTGGCTGAGGATGAGGGAGAGACCCACAATGTCGCAGGGCTCCATAAGAAGATCGTATCTAAAATCGAGGACTACTTGGCTTCTGCAAGAACACCCTCCGAACATTGGCGCATTTAGTTATTTCTAGACTCAGATTCGCAAAATCGCGCTAAGACTCACGATTTTTGTCTTGGTTGTGTATTACTGGCTGTGCTGATTTTGATGTCATAAGTTATTATTTAATAATAACTTATATTAACTATATTCTTATCTCCTGCCCAAAATTGTGCTATTCTTCACGAATGCTTGACATTTACTCGTTTTTGTGGTATACACTATGTGAAACAATTCACAGCGTGAAATAGATCACAGCTATGATGAAACTTAAGAACGATATCTCCGACAAGGCGGTTGGTCGACTTAGCCTCTATCGGCGGCTTCTCCAGGAGCTGTTGGAAAATGGCCGCAGCCAGGTGTTTTCTCATGAGCTGGCAATACGTGCGGGCTGCACCCCGGCACAGGTCAGGCGAGACATTATGAATTTGGAGGTGTTGGGCAGTCCCGCAAAAGGCTATGAGATACAAAAACTGATGGCGGGAATTAGTTCGGTCTTGGATTCGGATGCGCCGCAAAAGGTGGGGCTTGCGGGTGTTGGCAACTTGGGCAGGGCAATATTGGCTTATTTTTCTGGGCGTACGCCCCAATTTGTGATAACAGCAGCGTTTGATTCTGACCCGACAAAAGTGAATCGTGTTATTCATGGTTGCCGGTGTTATCCTGTAGATGAGCTGGTGAGTGTGGTACGGGAAGAGAATATTCAAGTAGGTATTGTCGCGGTTCCGGCTGCGGAAGCGCAGCAGGTAGTGGACGAATTCTGCCGCGGAGGTGTCCTAGGTCTGATGAATTTTGCGCCGGTGCGCGTGAGGGTACCCGTTGGTGTTTACGTGGAAAACTTGGATGTGATGGCGGCTCTCGAACGCGTTGCGTTCTTTGCGCGTAGACTATCTGCCGTTCGAGGTGAGTGAGGTGAACGTGATGACAGACGTAGAGACAACACAAGAAAAGACGACTGTGGTGGATCGTATTTTGACAGAATACCCGCAAGGGAAGCGCGATGCGCTAATTCCGATTCTTCAGGAGGTGCAGGCGCAGCAGGGGTATTTGTCGAGAGAAGCGATTGTAAAAATTGGGAAGCATTTAGGGCTTGCAGCAAGCAAGATATACGGAGTAGCAACCTTTTACAATCAGTTTCGTTTCCAACCGCTGGGTAAGTTTCATATACAGGTGTGTCGTGGCACGGCCTGTCATGTGAAGAATTCGACGGCGGTGTTGGATACATTACGTCGGGAGTTGAAGATTGAGCCGGGTGAGACCACGCGCGATGGTTTGTTCAGTTTGGAAGTGGTTGCCTGTGTGGGGGCTTGCGGCCTTGCTCCTGTTATCTGTGTGAACGGGGAGTTTTACGCGAGTATGACCCCCGCAAAGACGAGGCGTTTGATTGAAGAGATTCGGGAAAGGGCGGAAGAACATGGAAACTAATCCGAAGGTTTGTTGCAGCGCCTGTTGGCACACTCCGGAAAAACCGTGTCCGGAGTTGATCGAGTGTCTCCTGAACGGGTCGAAGTGTCATGATGCCCATGCCCACTCTGAGTCGGTGGAGAGTCGGCTGGCGCGGTTACGGCGTGATGAAGTGGATCACATGGTGGTTTACGTTGGCGCTGGCACGTGTGGACTTGGAGCGGGGGCTCGAAAAACCATACGTGCCTTACGGAGCTGGTTAGCGCGTCACGGTGTGGAAGCCGAGATTGTTGAGGTGGGATGTATTGGATTGTGTTCAGCGGAGCCGTTGGTGGATATTCAATTACCTGGTCGGACGCGTGTAGCCTTTGCGAGTATTACGGAGGAGAAAGTGGCGCCTTTGATGGACGCGATCGCCGCCGGTCGGATTCCGCATGAAATGGTGCTTGGGCAGCATCGAAATCCCAAACAGAGCCCTTGGGAGACAGTTCCATATCTTGACGAGCATCCGTTTTTTGCGCCTCAGAAACGGTGGGTGTTGACGAACTGTGGTCTTATTGATCCGAATCGGATTGATGAATACATTGCTCGGGGAGGCTATCGAGCCCTTTCGAATACGTTAAAGGCGAACACGCCCGCAGAGGTATGCAACATTGTCGAACAAGCCGGCTTGCGGGGAAGAGGGGGCGGAGGTTTCCCGACCGGCAAAAAGTGGAAGATTGCGCTGAACACGGCGAGCGACCAAAAGTACCTCGTTTGCAACGCAGACGAAGGAGATCCCGGCGCCTTTATGGACCGGGCGGTAATTGAAGGGGATCCGCACCGTTTGTTGGAGGGGATGGCGATTGCCGCTTATGCCATTGGGGCGACAAAGGCTTACGTGTACATTCGCGCTGAGTATCCTTTAGCCATTGAGCGGTTGAAACGTGCCATTCAAGAAGCCCAGCAATATGGTTTGTTGGGATACAACATTCTTGATAGCGGATTTGATTTGGAAATCAATATAAAACAGGGGGCAGGCGCATTTGTTTGCGGCGAGGAGACCGCACTCATTCACAGTATCGAAGGGAAACGAGGCATGCCGCGTCCGCGTCCTCCATTTCCTGCGGTGCGGGGCCTTTTTGAGAAACCCACAGTTATTAACAATGTGGAGACCTTGGCGAATCTTCCTGCCCTTTTGGGTAATGGGGCGGAGTGGTTTAGCGCCGTGGGAACGGAAACAAGTAAAGGCACCAAGGTATTCGCGCTTTCCGGGAAGGTGTCCCGCACCGGTCTGGTGGAAGTTGCAATGGGTACCACGTTGCGTCAGGTGGTCATGGAAATAGGCGGAGGTATTCCAAACGGTAAACGTTTCAAAGCGGTTCAGATCGGCGGCCCGTCCGGCGGTTGCATTCCAGAACAACACCTGGATACCCGGATAGATTACGAGTCACTAAAGACGGTAGGCGCCATGATGGGGTCCGGTGGGTTAGTTGTCATGGACGAGGACACCTGCATGGTGGACGTAGCCAAGTTTTTCATGGAGTTTATCCAGCGAGAGAGTTGCGGCAAGTGTATTCCCTGTCGGGAAGGCACACTGCGCATGCTGGAGATTTTGAAACGGATTACCCGGGGCCGCCGTTCTGAAAAGGGCAACGAAGCCCTGGAACGGTTTATGGGTGTTTTGTATATGACGCGTCTTGCGGAGGTTATCAAAGACACGAGCTTGTGCGGTTTAGGCCAGACGGCGCCCAATCCTGTGTTAAGTACACTACGCTGGTTCCGGGATGAATACGAGGCGCATGTGTATGAGCGTAGGTGTCCGGCTGGCGTATGTACGGAGTTACGTACGTTTGAAATCGAACCGGATCTTTGCGAAGGATGCGGCTTATGCGTTTCCAAATGTCCCACTGCGGCAATTGTGGGCTTGCCTCGTCGTATTCATTATATCGTGGCAGACAAGTGCATTGGGTGTGGTTCTTGCGCGGACGTATGCCCGAGTCATGCCGTGAAACTTGCCGAAGAGGAGCCTGCGGCAGCCACCGTAGCGGAGAAAGCCGAAAGTGGAGCCGTTCGCAGCCTTTTTGCTCCCGACGTTTTCGAGGGTTGGCATGAGGGCAAATCGCTGTTGCGAATGGACGACGACCAATAAGGAGAATATGCAATGACGGTTAGTGCTGAAACCAAACGAAGCGGTGCCACCGAGAGCGCGAAAACCGTAACCATAACTGTAAATGGGCGTTCGGTTGAGGCTCGTCAAGGCGAGATGCTGTTGACTGCGCTCAAACGCGCCGGTATCCGCGTACCGACGTTGTGTCATTTGGAGAACCTTTTTCCGAGCGGTGCTTGCCGCATGTGCGTGGTAGAAGTCGACGGATTCGCGAATCTCGTGCCCAGTTGTGCTTGTCCGGTCACTGAGGGAATGAGCGTGAAAACTCACAGTCCGCGGGCATTACGTGCGCGAAAGACGATTTTGGAGCTGGTTCTCGCGAATCATCCGGACGATTGCTTGTATTGTGTGCGAAATGACAACTGTGAGCTCCGTGCCTTGGCTGCAGAGCTTGGTGTCCGGCAACGTCGTTACGTTGGCGAGCGTCGCCAACAGAAAGAGGATCTCTCCAGTCCTGCGCTTGTTCGCGACCCTGAGAAATGTATTCTTTGCGGCAAATGTGTGCGTGTATGCGAGGAAGTGCAAGGTGTAGGAGCGATCAATTTTGTAGGTAGAGGAAGCGCCACGAGGATAGCAGTGGCATTTGACGAGGGGATTAATCTTTCCAGCTGTATTTATTGTGGCCAGTGCATCATGGTGTGTCCAACAGGTGCTTTGCGGGAGCAAAGTCACATTAAAGAAGTTATGGACGCTTTGAAAAATCCCGAGAAGTTTGTTGTGGTGCAGCACGCCCCCAGTGTTTCTGTGACGATAGGAGAGGAATTTGGGCTAAAACCAGGCGCTGACGTGGAGGGGCTTTTGGTCGCGGCACTGCGAGAGTTAGGTTTTGACCGTGTTTTTGATACGGCTTTTGCTGCTGACTTAACGGTAATGGAGGAAGCGTCAGAACTGGTCCATCGGATTAAAACGGGCGGGAAATTGCCCATGATGACGAGTTGTTCTCCCGGATGGATAAAGTATGTGGAAGAGTTTTATCCGGACTTCATAGAGAATTTATCGACATGCAAGAGCCCGCAACAAATGCTCGGCGCCATTATTAAGAACTATTTTGCTGAAAAACAGAACATTGCTCCAGAGAAGATCTTCAGCGTCGCTGTCATGCCGTGTACCGCGAAGAAATTTGAGTGTGGGCGTATGGAGATGCTCCACGAAGGTATACCCGATGTTGATGCGGTACTTACCACGCGCGAACTTGTGCGCGTTTTGCGGATGCGAGGTATGGATTTTAAGTCGTTGACGCCGCAAGTTGCCGATACGCCGTTTGGCGATAGAAGTACAGCGGGCAAGTTGTTTGGAGCTACGGGTGGCGTTATGGAGGCGGCCGTCCGAACGGCGCATTATCTGTTAACGGGAACCGACCTGCCCGACTTGAAGGTGGAAGCCGTTCGAGGCATGACCGGTGTGAAGCAAGCCCGATTGCATATCGAGGGGAAGGATATCGGTATTGCTGTGGTCAGTGGTTTGGGTAATGCATCCCGTTTGTTGGACGAAATTCGCGCGGGTAGAAATGATCTGCATTTTATCGAGGTCATGACGTGTCCAGGCGGGTGTATTGCCGGCGGGGGTCAACCCCATTCGACTAATCTAAATGCCGTCAAGGAACGCATGCAAGCGCTTTACCGGATTGACAGGGAAGGCACGATACGTACAGCGCACGGAAACCCCGCGATCAAGCGTATCTACCAAGAGTTCCTGGGTGAACCGCTCAGTGAGAAAAGTCACCACTTATTACATACCCATTATCATAAGCGCGATGTGCTAGTATGAACTGAGGGAAACTGAATGAACCGTGGAGGCGATATACCGCTGGTAACCACCATCCGGGAGCGGTGCCGGATGTGTTATACCTGTGTTCGAGAGTGTCCCGCGAAGGCGATTCGGATATCCGATGGCCAAGCGGAAGTGATTTCGCAGCGGTGCATCGCGTGTGGTAATTGTGTGCGGGTTTGCAGCCAAGGGGCGAAAAGCGTGTGGGACAGCACCGGGGATGTTTTTCGCCTGCTGGTGTCCGGCGAACCCGTGGCGGCAATAATCGCTCCGAGCTTTCCGGCGGAGTTTTCGAACTGCACGCCGGAACAATTTGTTAGCATGGTTCGTGCCTTGGGCTTTGCATACGTTCACGAGGTGTCGTTTGGAGCAGACCTTGTCGCGACAGCATATAGGCGGCTTTTAGAGCGGGATGATGGTAAAAGATATATTGCGACGAATTGTCCGGCGATTATTGCCTTCGTTGAGCGATATTATCCCGAGCATGTGGACGCGTTAGCCCCGATCGTCTCTCCGATGATCGCCACGGCGCGTGTATTGCGGAAAATGTATAAAACCGGTGTTCGTGTTGTTTTTGTTGGCCCCTGTATTGCCAAGAAAGGGGAGCGGTTGAGCGAACATCTTGATGGGGAAGTTGATGAGGTATTGACTTTTCTTGAGTTGCGGCAGATGTTCGAACAAAAGAACATTTCTCCCGACCGTAGCAAGCCCAGCGATTTTGACGGTCCCCATGGGGGACCTGGTGCCCTGTTTCCTATCAGTAGGGGATTGCTTCAGGCGGCGGATATTCCGGAGGATCTGGCAGAGGGCTTGGTGGTTGCCGCGGATGGTCGCGCCCAGTTTGTGGATGCCGTGGAGGGGTTTGCTGCGGGCCAATTGGAAGCGCGGTTGCTCGAAGTTTTGGCTTGTAGCGGTTGCATTAACGGTCCCGGTGTCTCCAGAAAAGATTCGTTGTTTATACGTCGTAACAATGTGAGCAAGTTTGTGCGCGAACGTATGAAGCATTTTGACTGGGACCAGTGGCGTGCAGACATGCAACGATTTCACGATATCCCTTTGGACAGGACGTATGCTCCCAATGACCAACGAATGCCTGTGCCTACTGAAGAAAAACTGCGGGAGATTCTGCGAAGTTTGGGGAAAAACAGCCCCCAGGACGAACTCAACTGTGGAGCGTGCGGCTATGATACATGTCGGGAACACGCGATTGCGATTTGTAACGGCTTGGCGGAAAACACGATGTGCCTTCCCCACACCATCCTTCAGCTCCGAGAAACGATGGAAGATCTTGCGGTTTCCCGAGACAAATTGGCGGAAACGAGGGAGGCGCTTTTGCATTCGGAACGTCTAGCGGGGATGGGGCAGTTGGCGGCGGGTATCGCGCACGAACTGAACAATCCGTTGGGGATTGTCTTGATGTATGCGCATCTTTTGAAAGATGAGCGTCCGGAAGACGACCCGTTGCAGAAGGATCTGGAATTGATTGCCGAACAAGCTGACCGCTGTAAGAAAATCGTGGCGGGTCTTCTTCATTTCGCGCGACAGAACAAAGTCAGCCGGACGAGTATAGATGTACGTGATCTGGTGACGCGTGCGGTGCGGGCTTGCCCTGCTCCGGAGAACATTTGTGTTGAGGTGGTTCACGAAGTGAAAGATCCTATGGCGATGCTCGATCGGGATCAAATGTTGCAGGTGTTGACGAATCTCATCGGGAATGCTTTTGCGGCGATGCCGAAAGGTGGTAAAGTTACTGTGAAAACGGTGGACACGGATGACCAAGTGGGCTTCGTGGTGTCTGACACCGGTGTTGGTATTCCGGCAAGCATTCGCGATAAGATATTTGAGCCCTTTTTTACAACCAAAGAAGTTGGAAAAGGAACAGGACTGGGCTTGGCCGTTTCCTACGGGATTGTCAAGATGCATCGTGGAAGCATTTCCGTAGAGTCGAACGATGATCCAAGCCGCGGTCCCACGGGCACAACGTTTAAAGTAATGGTACCCAGGACACCTTCCGCCGAGGATATGAAACCTATTGGGTCTCAAAGCATGGATTTCTTGGCGGCAGTAGAGAAACGAGCAGAAGAGGTTTGGCATGATACGAGTCTTGATCGTTGATGATGATCCGGATTTTCTGATGCAGCAGAAGTTGCAGCTGGAACATGCCGGCTTTGAAGTATTGGAAGCTGACAACCGACAAAAAGCAAAACAAATCGTGGATTCCAATACCTTTGATGTGGCTGTTCTGGACTTGATGATGGAAGATCTGGATGCGGGTTTCGTTTTGGCACGTGATATTAAACGCAAGAACCCGGCTATTCCTGTTATTATGGTTACGGGAGTTGCCAGTGAGACCGGTATGGAATTTGACGCCGCGACGCAAGAAGAACGTTCTTGGATTAAGGCGGATGCCCTTTTGGCGAAGCCGGTTCGTTTTGAGCAACTTTTGCGTGAGATCAACCGTCTACTGAAGAGATAACGGCTTTGGAAACCTTACGGATTTTGATTTGTGACGACGAAGCGGGCATGCGCGCCGCGATTAGTCGGGCGCTGCGCGATTTTACGGTGCATGTGCCTGAAGTCGAAGGGGAAGTTACGTTTCGGGTGGAAGAAGCGGAATCTGGTGAGCAAGCGCTGGACCTAATTTCCATAGATCCGCCTCATATCTTGTTGCTCGATCACAAGCTTCCTGGACTGAGCGGACTGGACGTATTGGAACGGTTGAGTGGGAAGAATCTCGAAACGCTGCCGATCATGATAACGGCATATGCGTCGATTGAGACGGCGGTGCGTGCCACGAAACAAGGTGCTTACGATTTCTTACCCAAACCATTTACGCCCAGTGAGCTGAAAAGCACGGTTGCGAAAGCCGCCAAACATTTCATTATTACGCGCCAAGCACAACGACTTGCCGAAGAGCGCCGTCGGGTTCGGTTTGAATTTATTAGTTTGGTGGCTCATGAACTGAAAGCGCCTATTAACGCCGTGGAAGGGTATCTGTCTGTGTTACGTTCCGGTGTTGCCGGCGACGACCCGAAGACACGTGAGGAAATACTTGACCGCTGTGTGCAACGTTTAGGCGGGATGAGAAAAATTATTAATGATTTGTTAGACCTGACGCGTATCGAGTCTGGGAACAAACGCCGCGAACTTACGGAGGTCAACGTGTGTGACGTCGCTCGTACCGTGATCGAAACGGCGTTGCCCTCGGCGCAGGGTCGGAATATCTCAATCCATTTGGATGCAGAGGCTCCTGTCATTATGACCGCGGACAGGAGCGAGATTGAGATGATTTTGGGCAACCTTGTCACGAATGCCGTCAAATACAACCGTGATAATGGCAAGGTAACGGTTCAAATACGGAAACGAGACGGCGAAGTTGTGATGAGTGTTACCGACACCGGAATTGGGTTGACTGAGGAAGAACGTGCGAAGCTTTTTCAGGACTTTGTGCGAATTAAGAATGAGAAAACCCGCAACATTTTGGGTAGCGGTTTGGGGCTTTCCATCGTGAAAAAATTGGTGACGCTATATGCTGGGGAGATCCGTGTCAAAAGTCAGCCGGACGTGGGAAGTACCTTTACCGTGATACTGAAAGAACCTCGTGCGGAGGAAGTTGTTCCGTCCGCAGAGCCCGCCGCCAACGCGACAACGGCATAATCTTTTGTCAGTAGACAGGAATCCCCTGTGTGGATGCGGGGATTCCTGCGGGGTCAGACAGGGCAACAAGCTTGTTACAAGGCGGTGGGTAATTCCTCGTAACCTCGCTTGATAGGGGGGCAAGGTTTTTCGCAACGCAATGCTGGGAGTATCTTTTGTTTGAACCAGATGACTGGTATCAAACCCATCCAGGTGAACTCATTTTTCTTTTTCCACACCGTCTTTATTATCTTGGTAAATTGTTAGGGTAACATAAATGCTGTATTATTAGTTTGTTAAGTGAGAGATTGGGGTATGGGCAATATGCTCGAGAGACAATTCTGGGTTGGCATCGGTGGTCCCTCGTGCGCGGGCAAGTCCACTCTGGCGCGGCGTCTCTTGGAACAGCTACCTGAAGGAAGCGCGAGGTTGTTGCCTTTGGATGCTTATTATTTTGATCTGTCCCATGTCCCTTTCGAGGAAAGAAGTGGGGTTAATTTTGATGTGCCGGATGCGCTAGATTGGCAACTTCTTAAGAGTCATTTTGATTTGTTGAGGAGAGATGAGGAAGTTGAAATACCTGTATATGACTTTGCACAGCATGTCAGAAAAGCGGAAACACAACGAGTGTGCCCTTGTCCGGTGATGATTTTGGAGGGATTGCATGCCCTACACGTTCCTTTCCCATGCGACAAGTTACAGTTGAAGGTCTATGTAGACGCTCCGGACGCTGTTTGTTTTATGCGACGTTGTCAACGGGATATAGTGGAGCGCGGACGTACGAAGGAATCTGTGATACGACAGTATGAAACGACCGTTCGTCCCGCGGCTGAAGTATATGTGTGGTCTGCAAAGCAACGAGCTGATTTGATTGTCGACGGCACAAGGGATGAAGCCATTGTTATTGAAATAATTGGAGAGCGCATAAAGGACGCATTGGGTTTGTTGTAAAAATCAGTATTGGATGAAGGTGTCAGCCGCCAATTTACGTCAAGTTTGTTGGAATTACATAAGGTTTTTCAAAGCGAGTATGGAAGCGAGTAAACAAGGGGAACCAACGACTTATGCCCAGGGGGAATATTGGGTGAAGGATATTGTTTCAAAGGGGAACCTTCCTCCCGAATACATTCTCGAAGGACTTGTCGCAGCGATTCGCAAGGGTGTTGCCGTCGTTGATCGAAACGGTTTTTTCTTATACGTAAACGAGATTGCGTCAAACATGTTGCAGCGCACCCCGAAAGAAATTGTGGGTAGAAACATTCAAGAACTCTTTAGTCCCGAAGATGCCGTCTGTCTCCTGGGGCTTGTCCAAAGGGCGTTGGAACAGGGGAAGCCGGTAATTGACGAGTCATATATCGATATCAAGGGGGCGTTGCGCTGGTATCGGACACGGATAGAACCGTTGCGCGAACAGGAAACGGTTCCTGCGGCGGTTTTGATATTGACTTCCGACCACACGGAAAAAAGAACACTTCAAGAGAGGGCGCGGTTTTTCCAAACAGTGGTGGAGCCTGCTAATTACGGTGTAGGTGCCATCGACTCCAACGATACCTTGATCTATGTGAACCGTGCTTTTGCGAAAATGCATGGATATGAGCCGGAGGAGTTGATAGGAAAACACGTGTCGATACTGCACACGCAAGAACAAATGGCGGAAGTCAACCGTATCAATGAAACAATTAAGAGGAACATGGCGTTTGCGGTGGAGGAGGTGTGGCACAAACGAAAAGACGGATCGGTCTTCCCGACGTTAATGTCGATATCCGCAATGCGAGACGAAGAGAACAACATCAAAGGCATTACTGCCACCGCAATGGACATAACGGTTCAGAAAAACATTGAGACGGCGCTTCGGGCAAGCGAAGAACGATTTCGTGCGTTATGGCGCAGCATTCCCGTACCTACGTATATCTGGAGAAAGGTGGGTAACGACTTTATTCTAAGTTCCTTCAACGACGCCGGGGTTGAGATGACCCATGGCGGCATCAGAAGGCTTGTAGGAATTTCCTTGCACCATTTGTATGCGGATCGTCCGGACATTGTGGCGGATATTGAGAGATGCTATAGAGAACAATCGACGTTTTCGCGTCGCATGGATTATCAGCTGAGGTCCACGGGGGAGATGAAGTATCTCGATGTGCATTATGCATTTGTTTCTCCTGATTCCGTCCTGCTTCATACCGTGGATATTACAAGCCTTGTGAAAGCGGAAAAAGAACTGCGGCTCAGTGAAAAGAGATACAGCACGCTGGTGGAATATGCTCCCTACGGCATTGCGGTGGTTGACGCGAAATCAGGAAAGTTCGTCGACGCGAACGGAGTAGCGGCGCGCCTTTTTGGCCTGAACCGCTCCCAGTTGCTCGAGTACGGGCCGCTCGACCTTAGTCCGGAAACCCAACCCGACGGACGAAAATCTTCCGATGTTGCAAGATCCCATATGCGCGCCGCGTTGTCGGGCAAACCGGTCCGTTTTGAGTGGGTACATCGTAAGATAACTGGGGAAGAGTTTCAGTGTGAAATATTGATGACGCGTATGCCCGAAATGGAGCATAAGCACGTGCGTGTCACCATTGTCGATGTTACCGAACGCAAGCGCCAGGAAGAGTTACTTGTGGAACATCAGATGGCGATGATTGCCGCATCCCGGTTGTCTGCGTTGGGTACGATGGCAGCGAATATTGCTCATGAGATTAATAATCCGCTGGCGACGATTTCCGCGGCGTGCGAGCAATTAGAAGATTTTTTGAGGGCGGGAGTTTTGGACTCGGAGCACGCGGGGCGTTTGGCAGGTCATATTCGAAGAAATGTCGGACGAATCGAGCGGATTGTTCGTGGTCTGAGAGCGCTTTCTCGCGAAGGCTTGTCCGAGCCCTTTTCTCCTGTTTCGTTACGAGACCTCATCCTTGATACCATTGACCTGTGTAGCACACGGTTTAAGGCGTATGGTGTGGCGTTGCGGTTCGTCGCCCCAGAGGATGCTATGGAGGTTCAGGGTAGGGAAACTCAAATCGCTCAAGTTTTGATTAATTTGTTAAATAACGCCTTTGACGCGGCCGTGGGCCGAAAAGGTGCTTGGGTGGAAGTCCGCTTGGAGAGGTCCGGAGAGTGGGTGGAGATTTCTGTGTCGGACAGTGGTCCCGGTGTTCCCGCAGAAATGACTCAAAAGATTTTCGATGCGTTTTTTACGACCAAATCTACGCAAAAAGGCACGGGGTTGGGTCTGAGCATTTCGAAGACACTCGTCGAAAAACATGATGGCCAGCTTTTCCTAGATACACAATCACCTAATACTCGGTTTGTTGTACGATTGCCGCGTAAACAACATCGCACTGCGAAGCAGAAAGGTTCCTAAATGACGGATCAAAAGCGGATACTCGTGGTCGAGGATGAACCTGACCTATGCGAGATGTTGTTCTTTGAATTTCAGATGAAAGGTTTTCCAGTTTATCAGGCAAAAAACGGGATCGACGCGCTCGAGAAAATTGAAGTGTATAAACCTGATGTGGTTGTTACAGATATTCGAATGGAAGAGATGAACGGCTTGGAACTCCTGGAACGGCTCAAGAAGGAAAACGTTTTTTCGCCTGTGGTCATTCTTGTTTCGGCTTTTTCGGATATCAACCCTGCTGAAGGGTATCGGCGCGGTGCTGAAGCAGTTTTCACCAAGCCTTTTTCTTTGCATGCCCTTGTCGAAAGTGTGTACCGGTTGACCTCGCCTCTGGAAGAAAGGTGGAAGAATCGTCCCGCGGACGTGCCATGGTATCGTGTTACCATTGCGGCTGCTGATCTTGAAGAGGGTCGTCGTACCCGAATCATAGATTTGGGACGTGGGGGTATGTGTTTTCAGTCCACGGAATTCCATCTCGCTCATGGCGACCACGTGGCTGTGTGCGCAGACTGGGAGTCTTCGGAGTTGTCTCGGCTCGAGGCTATTGGATTGATTCGTTGGAGGGCACGTTTTGAAGGTGATGGTGACGCGCAGGGGTACTTTTACGGAGTAGAGTTTGAGTATATCTCTGAAGAGACTCTTGCGCCGTTCCTTGCGTGGCTGCAGACGGTTCAACCCGTTCCCTACATCCCGGCTTTTGAGGTTTTGGAAGGTTTTCCAGAAATCTAGTGATGGACGTCAGGGGTATTACAAAAAATTGCACAAGTTCACAAACGTTTGATATTGCATCGCGGAGAAAGCCCAAGCTTATACGCCCGGTTGCCCTTGAACCGCGCAGCGCAAGGGGGCGTGCGGCAGAGGTCGGAATAATCTCTGGATACCTAAGGGCATTGCCACGTCGTGCCTACGGCACTCTTCGCAATGACAGAGGTCGGGTCATAGCGCAAGAGGAAGTAGTACGTAAACACGAGTAATCACAAACGCTTTAGGGGTGCATAAATGGCTCAAACGTGCTTTGGGGGGCCATAAGTCGGTGCCTTTCCTTTAATGACCTTTGTGCAACGTTCTCTGTTCACTTCCTATTGAACATAACAAAAATGCCAAGGATGCTGGACTTATACAAAAAATTGTCACTTGTTTCGTCGCTGTGTTATGCTACGATATTATGTAAAGTTAAGTTATTTAGGGAATTGTTTTCTGAATGGGAAATGGGTTTGATAACGGTGGAGTGACATTCGTGAGGCATAAAGTCGTTTTTAGTTTTCTTCTTGTTGCAGTTTTTTCCACGGGATTGACTGGTTATACCGAGTTGATTGACAAGGTTCTTGCCAGCGTAGACACTGAAGTGATTCTTCTGAGCGAGGTAATGACGGAACTGGGGCCATATCTTGCCGAACTGCGCAGAACCGTGCCCAATGAACAGGTGTATAACCAACGCGTTGAGGAACAGATTCGCGCGACCCTGGAGCAGGCGATTGATAACAAGATCTTGTATCGGGAAGCGTTATTGGCTGGACTAAACGTTTCGGACGACCTTATTGAGCAACGGTTAACCGAGTTACGAAAGCTCTATCCCTCTGAAGATGATTTTCAAAAGGACCTCCAAGCCTCTGGAGAAACCATGAATGAATTGCGGACGCGACTGCGTAAGCAGTTACTGGCGTACAAAATGAGCGTGGATAAGCGGGAAGCCTTTTCCAAGTCAGTTAGTGTGTCTGAAGCCGATGTTATGCAGTACTATCAGGATCATCGGGCGGAATTTGAACGGCCTGAAGAAGTGCAAGTAAGACAGATATTTCTCAGTGCACCCAAGGATCCGCAAAAACGGGCGGAAGTGCGTGCTCGCATGGAACAACTTCGTGAGGAGTTGGCCTCGGGTGCAGATTTCGCAGCTTTGGCACAAGCGCATTCGGAAGCTCCGGGCGCCGCAGAGGGCGGGATCATAGGATGGGTGAAACGAGGTGACCTACAGGAGGCTTTAGAACAGGCTGCTTTTGCTTTGCAGCCCGGGCAGGTCAGCGACATTATAGAGACAGAAAACGGTGTGCATCTTCTTCGAGTAGACGCGAAAAGGGAGGCGGGCCTTCGCTCTCTGGAAGAGGTAAGAAAAGAAATCGAGCCGGCTCTTCGCGCCCAGGAAGCCAAGAAGTTATATGACAAATGGATGGCAGACTTGCGCAAACGCAGCCGGGTACGCACTTTTCTTGATTAATGTGTTTTGATGCTCAGCCGAACCTTGAAGATGGCTTTTTGGGTGGGTTACGACCATCTCGGAAAATTAATGATCGCTTCTGCAATTTGGTTCGTCTGCTGGTTACCCCTTTGCGTGTTAAGTTTTGCGGCATTTTGTGTGCCTGATCGGTCTGTATCAGTTTTTCTGGGGGTGCCTCTCGCCATTTTGGGTGTTTGTGTAGGTCTGCCGGTGGCGACAGCAGGCTTGGCACATATGGTGAAAGAGTTAATAGACACCCGGGATGGTTCGATCAGAACCATGTTTGAAGGTATTCGGCTTTATTCACGGCGGGCTGTAGGTCTTGGCTTTTTTTATGGCTTCTTATTGAGCTGCCTGGGGGTGAACGTCTGGTTTTATGCCGTGAAGTTCGGATCGACATTCCCCGTGCTGGCTTATGGCATCAGTGGGATCGCCTTGTGGCTTCTTTTCTTTTGTATATTGACGGGAGTGGTTGTTTTCCCAACCTTGGTTCAGAAGAAATCCGGCGTGTTTGCAACATTTCGACTTGCCGCGCTGCTGACTCTTGACAATTTTTTTCTCGTTTTGGTAGTGATGTTGCATGTATTGGCATTGACCGTCTTGGGGGCGGTTGTATTTCCCTTTCTGGTATTTGGCTACGGGGCGGCTCTTGCCGTTCTCACAGGTAGTTTTTATGAGATATTGTCAAGGAAATATGCGGCGATAGAAGTGTTATCGAGCTCGTCATCGGGCGTAAAACTTTCACCGATAACCAAACGCCGTTTTACTAGAGAAGACTATGAAACCTTTTTCCATGATGAACAGGACGACTATCTGAATCGAGGGTTTCGAGACTTTTTGTTCCCCTGGAAGGGCTGACGAAAAGAAAACATTGTTTGAAAACGGTTCTTAGGATAAACTATTAGGAAATAGGTTAAAGGAAATTGACCAAGACAAGGAGTAAGAAACGTTATGACTAGAATTACCGGTATTGTGGCGCGAGAGATATTGGACTCCCGGGGTAATCCGACCGTTGAAGTTGATGTGCATCTGTCATCTGGAGCGATGGGGCGCGCGGCTATTCCTTCCGGAGCGTCAACGGGTGAGAACGAGGCAGTAGAGTTGCGGGATAAGGACCCGAAACGCTTTTTGGGCAAAGGAGTCTTAAAGGCGGTTCAGAACGTCAATGACGTGATAGCCAACGAATTGTTGGGAGTAGATGCTCTTAATCAGCGGGAAGTCGACCTGACGTTATGTACACTCGACGGCACAAAGAACAAATCTAAACTGGGTGCCAATGCGATTTTGGGTGTTTCGCTCGCTGTTGCGAAAGCCGCTGCGGCAGCCCTTGAAATTCCCCTATATCGCTATATCGGCGGCGTAAATGCGCATGTGCTGCCCGTACCGATGATGAATATTCTGAATGGCGGGGCTCACGCTGATAACAATGTGGACATCCAAGAGTTTATGGTCATGCCGGTGGGCGCGAAGAGTTTCCGCGAAGCACTGCGTATGGGCGCCGAGGTGTTTCATAATCTGAAGGATGTGTTAAAGAAACGGGGATTGAACACGAGCGTAGGTGACGAGGGTGGCTTTGCTCCGAATCTCGGTTCCAACGTGGAAGCCATCGAGGTGATTCTCCTTGCCATCAAACAAGCCGGTTACAAAGCCGGAAAGGATGTATGGATTGCCTTAGATCCGGCTTCGAGCGGTTTTTACAAGAACAAGAAGTATGTCCTAAAAGCGGAAAATGCGTCGTTGAGTTCTGCTGAAATGGTGGATCTGTACGCAGAATGGGTCGACAAATATCCGATTATTTCCATTGAAGATGGAATGGCAGAGGATGACTGGACAGGGTGGCAGCTGCTGACTGAGCGACTGGGCTCGACTCGTCAGATTGTGGGCGATGATGTATTCGTCACGAATACCGAGTATTTGAAGAAAGGCATCGAGCTTGGCGTTGCTAACTCGATACTCGTCAAGGTCAACCAAATCGGTACGCTCACCGAGACTTTGGAAACCGTGACTATGGCGCAACGTGCCGGTTATACAGCGGTGATCTCCCATCGTAGTGGCGAAACGGAAGATTCTACAATCGCTGACCTCGTCGTTGCCTTGAACGCTGGTCAGATCAAGACGGGATCGACTTCACGCAGCGATCGTATAGCCAAGTATAACCAGTTGCTTCGTATCGAGGAAGAGCTGGGTAATCAAGCCGAGTATCTCGGTATGGATGCTTTTTATAATCTGACCAAGAAGGGACGAACAGCCCGCAAGAAGTGAGCGGTTAATAGAATTTTATGAGTTCGGTACGAAGATATCTGGTGGCGCTGTTGCTATCTGTTGTAGCGACAAGTAGCTACGTGTACGGGCGCGATCTGTTTCAGAAGTACCAAGCTCAAAAAGAGATCGAAAAAGGGGTTAAGTCCTTGCAGCAACAACGCGATGCGTTGTTGGCAGAGCGCGATGCGTTGCAAAAGCGTGTCGACGTTCTGGACGATGATCCGGTGGAGATCGAGGCGACTATACGTCGCACAAAGCACCTGGTGCGGGTAAACGAGCGGGTGTATCGGGTCGAACTTCCGGAAGAAAGGACGTTATCAGCCCCAGAACATGGAGTGGACAACACAACTGGTTCGCGAGATACATCTTCAAAGCCAAGATGAGGCCGTAAAATTACTTGGGCGCAACGGCGAAATTCGGCGCTGGATACAACAAGAGGCTCCCGTTCGCATCATTGACCGCGGTGCAAAAGTCGTTATCGTGGGAAATGAGCGTGATACCTCATTGGTGGGCGCGATTTTGGATGAGTTGCTCGCTGCAGTGAGGACGGGTCATGTGCCCAATTTGGCTGATGTGGCTTATGTGTTGAACGAGGCACGCCGCAACCAAGCGGACGAACTGGGCCATATTTTGAGCGGTGTGGGCAGTGGCCTCCGGAAAGAGATAGCGATCAAGCCCCGGACACGGGGGCAGATGAAGTATCTCGACGCGATCAAAACACATGCGGTAACCATTGCCATTGGGCCTGCGGGCACGGGTAAGACGCTTCTGGCGATGGCAGCGGCAGTTTCAGCGCTCATGAACAAAGAGGTGCATCGCCTGGTGTTGACGCGTCCTGCTGTGGAAGCGGGTGAAAGTCTCGGTTTTTTACCCGGCGATTTGCAACAGAAGGTTAATCCCTATCTACGGCCTCTTTATGATGCCTTGTATTCTATGGTGGACCTTGATCGGGTACAGCGAATGATTGAACGTGAGATGATAGAGGTGGCGCCCCTGGCTTTCATGAGGGGACGGACTTTGAGTCATTCGTTCGCGATTCTCGATGAAGCGCAAAACACCACGAACGAACAAATGAAAATGTTTTTGACTCGTTTGGGAGAAGGCTCTCGAGCCGTGATCACGGGCGATGTCACTCAAATTGATCTACCGAAGGGTGTGAAATCCGGTTTGGTTGAGGCTCAACGAATCTTTCGGTCTGTGGAAGGGGTGGCGATTGTTCACCTCTCGCGCGCGGATGTGGTTCGTCATCCGCTGGTACAAGAGATAGTGGATGCGTATGAGGCGGATTCCGAGGTGCAGCGTGCCGCGCGTAGAACCAATGCATCCTCGGGTGTGAGCGAAGCCTGATGAGTCTTTTCGGGATACGCGGCAGAAAACCGCGTTCTGCCGGCTCAACACAACGTGCATCCCAACCCTCTGCAAAGAAGGAGTGGGTTCGGGTAGTTGTCCTTGTTGCCGCTTTTGTTGTGATGACCGGCTTGGTTTCCCATCGCTGGACGTCAGTAGCTCCCACGGGTTATGTAGTTCGAACAGAGGGTTTTGCTTCTGAAACTATCACAGCCGATTTTCGGTTTCGTACGGTGGATTTGGAAGCCACGCGGCTAGCCCAGGAAGCAGCGGCAGCCAAAGTACCCGACACGTATCGCGTAGACCGTTCTTTGGTGGAAGCCAGACTGAAGGATTTTGAAGATCGAGTCGCGTTCATAAAGTCTCAACGGGAACCTCTCCAGGAACATATCTTTAAAGCCTTACGTGAGTCCAATTCTCAGCAGCCGACGCAAGAAATTGTCGCGGCGGCGGTGGAAAAGTATGCCGCCGATCTTGTCGGGAAACCTCCTTTTCAAGACCTCACAGACGCTCGCGCCTTGGCTCTTTGGCTGACTCCCACTTTGGAGTCCATCCCCGAGAGAGAATTTGCGCAAGCTCCGGAGGGACAGCCTGCACCCGTCGTCAACCTAAAACCATTGCCTGGAGGAAGAGGTATTACACTGGCTTATGTTGACCGTCTTGCGGATCTTGCCCGGGGAGCACTGGAATACACTCTGCACTATGGCGTCTTGAATCCGGAAACGCCGTCGGATGCAAGTCGTGTCGGCACGGCGCGGGATCGGGAACCGCGGAGTGTTCAGATCCTACGGGATAAACCCATGTTTGACCATTCCCGAACAGAGGAGTTTGCGCGCAGTGATGCACCGGTAATCACGACGGCGCGGCGTATGTTGCGGGAACGTATAAAATTAGGGAACACGGCCGTTCCTCCTGAGGCACCGAGTCCAGAGGAAACAGGCGACGCCCTGGAAATGGAGAATGCGGCTTATGCGATTGCCCAGTTAAGTTTGGGTGAAACGCTGGTTTTTGACGCAGTTACCACGGAAGGGGCCCGCGAGGCAGCCCGAAAGCAGGTAGAGCCTGTCGAAAAATGGATTGAACGGGATCAGGCAATCCAGGAGCGTGGACACCCGTGGACGGAGCAATCGCGGTTGGATTATCAGACCTACATGGAGAAGAAAATGAGCGGGCAGGAGCCACGCGGAGTCCTCATATCCGTACTGGCGAATGCTGTTTTGGTAGGGCTTGTGCTCATTTGTCTCGTGCGATCGTTGACCTTACTGGTACCAGAGCACCAAGCCTCCATGACTCGCGATTTGTCTCTGACCTTGTTGCTGCAGATCGGCATATTGTTGTTGGGACGAGTGAGTTATTATATCGAGCCTTCCGGTTGTGTGGTACCGCTTGCCGTTGCGGGGATTCTATCTGCCATTCTTCTGAACACAAGGATAGCCGCCGTTACCGCCCTTTTACTCGCAGTGCTCGTTTCCATCCAATATAACTACAGCTGGCCCTTGTTCGTGGTAGGTAGCTCGATGTCGTTTGCCGGGATTTTCAGCATTTATAAGGTACGGCGGCGGAGCGACATGACGCGGGCAGCGTTAAAAGCGATGGGGATAGGGGTTATCGCCGCGGCAGCCGTGACATTGACTTCAGGTACTCACGTCCATGAACTGTCACGAAATATGGTGCTTGTATTACTCAATGGAACGGCCTGTTTGTTAATGGTTCCTGCGTTACTTCCTTCTTTGGAACATCTATTTGGGATTACTACGGACATTCAACTCTTGGAGTACTCGGACCTCAACAATGAATTGCTAAGTCGTTTGGCTATTGAAGTACCGGCAACGTATGCCCATAGCCTCATGTTGGGGCAACTTGCGGAGGCAGCCAGTGAGGCAATCGGTGCCAATGGGCTGTTAGCGCGTGTTTGCGCGTACTACCACGACATTGGCAAGTTGAAGCGTCCCGAATATTTTGCCGAGAATCAAACGGGACCCAATATTCACGATATGCTATCTCCGCGTCTGAGCGCTCGGGCGATCGCTTCCCATGTGTATGAAGGTGCGGAAATGGCGCGCGAACACCATCTTCCCAAACCGTTGATTGATGCGATATTCGAACACCACGGCACGTGTCTCATCAGTTTCTTTTATCAGCAGGCGTTGGCACAGCAGAAACACGGTGATGTGCGTGAAGAAGATTTCCGATATCCGGGACCTCGTCCTCAGAGCAGAGAGACAGCCATTTTGATGATATGTGATGCGGCGGAATCAGCGGTGCGATCGTTGAAGAATCCTAATGAAGAGCGCATCCGGGAACTGGTAGATAAGCTTATACGGGCTAGATCGGAAGATCATCAATTTGATGAGTGTGCGTTGACACTGAAGGACCTGAACACGATTGGTGAAGTGATTACCAAGCGGCTTGTCGTCGCCGGGCACCGCCGGATACCATATCCCGAAACGCGAGACGTCGAAGCGACAGAGGCCTATATAGGTTCCCCCGGAGTACGTCAGCCGTGAAGATAACGCTGCGTATTTCTAATCAGTCACGCCGCAAATATCTCTATCGCCGAGATGTCTTGAAGCGTATTGTTGAACGGATTTGCCGTAGGGAACATGTCAGCGACTCGGTTGAGGTGAGTGTTTTGTTTTGTGATGATGCTTGCATTCGACAGCTTAACAAGACGTACCGCGGTATCGACCGTCCCACCGACGTTATGGCGTTTCCTCAGGAACCGGTTTCCCTAGATGGTTGGCGAATTTTAGGTGATCTTGTGATTTCGCTCGAGACAGTGGAACGTCGCTATCCCGGCGACGTCGTCAATATGCGTAACGAAGTCTGTCTGTTGTTTTGTCACGGTATGCTTCATCTGCTCGGGTATGACCATCGGACAAGGCACGAAAAGGAAACTATGATGCGGGCACAAGCGGAAGTTTTGGGGATTTCGTTGGACGCAGCATGGCGTCAGGGGAAGGCTCCAAAGCGTAAGCCCGGGACTCGATCCAAGAAGGAGGGTGTTGCCAGTTGAGTTGTGAGACTGGCCCGCGTCACAAGAGACGCTTTATTTCGTTTGCCATTCTTGTTTCTCTGGTCATAGCGAGTGGCATACTGTTGCCGCGCGCGTTTTCCGGCGATAATGTCAACCCTGAAGAGCAGATCACTCGAAATGTTCGCGACCTGGCTTTTTGGATGGAAAAATTTCCTCCGTCCGTGTTGGTGCTGTCTGGTTTTCTTTTGGTGCTATCGGCGTTTTTTTCGGGGTCGGAAACTGCCTTTTTCTCCATTCACCGTCTTCGGTTGCGAGCCCTTGCTCAAGAGGGAAGCCTGACGGGCACGCGGGTAGCCCAGGTGATGAACAACCCCGCCCGCCTTTTGTCAACCTTACTCGTGGGCAACATGATTGTGAATGTGCTGTTCGCTGTAGTCTTGGGCACTCGGACAGAGGAGACGTTTCGAACGGTTGTAAGCCCCCCGGCGGCATATGCTTTGTCGGTTGCCGTGTGCACCACGGTGCTGGTGTTATGCGGTGAGATCATGCCGAAGGTTTTTGCGGTGAGTCTGGGGGAGCCTTTTGCCCGTTTTGCTGTATACCCCCTGATGTTTTTTGACAAGTTGCTTGCTCCAATTCGGGAAGGCTTGCTACGCATAACAGACGGCCTTTTCCGCTTGACGCGTTTTCATCAACTTCGGGCAGCCCCCTTTCTAACTGATGACGAATTCAAAGCGGTTCTTTCAGACGGGGAGGTGCAGGGGGTTCTCGAAGAAGAGGAACGGCAGATTATTCAGGGAATACTTGAGTTTCGCGACGTCTTGTTACGAGAGATTTTGGTTCCGCGTCCCGACGTCGTGACGCTTCCGGAGGACGCGACTGTGGAAGATGCTCTGGTAGCCCTGCGTCATCATGGGTATTCGCGTATGCCCGTGGTTCGCGATAATCTGGACAACGTTTTGGGAATTCTGGTGGTGAAGGACTTGATTCCTAGCTTTTCTAAAGGGGAGCTGCACCGGAAGGTGACGGAGTTTGTGCGTCCGCCATATTTTGTCCCGGAAACGATGACCGTGCATAAGTTTGTTGAAGAGGCGCGTCGTCACCGTATTCACTTGGCGGTGGTAGTTGATGAATACGGTGGGGCTGAAGGCATTGTGACGTTGGATGACGCACTGGGGGAAGTGGTCGGGGCTATGCCGGATGGGGACGAGGCCGGTGAACCTGTATTTGAAGTTCTTGCGGAGAACGAGTTTCGGGTTGAGGGCAATTTACCGCTGGACCGTCTGGAAGAACTCATTGGGATTACCATCGAAGACGAAGAACATGAAACGCTGGCGGGATTTCTTATGGACCGTTCCGAAAAGGTGCTTGAGCCGGGCGATATTATTGATTACGGGGACGTTCGTTTTACGGTGGAGGCATGTGAAGGGAAACGTGCTCTTACGGTAAAAGTGCAAACGACGAAAGTGGGGAGGCCATTGCGAGAGCACCGAGAGGAGGAATCATGAGCCTTTTTTCGTCTCTAGTAGTGTTTGGGATAGCGGTGGTTCTTCAAGGGTTATTTGCAGGCTACGAAACGGGCTTTGTTTCGACGAATCCCATACGAATTCGGCATCTCGCCGAAGAAAAGAAAGACAGGCGTGCCAAGCGTTTGCTCGAGCATATTTATCAACCGGGGCGGATGCTCACCACGCTGCTCATCGGCACGAATTTGGCGGTTATCAGTGGAACAATCGCAGTCACGACGCAGCTTAATTCACTTGAAATCCCCGGTGAATTGCGGGAACTGGTCGCCACAGCAATGGTTGCACCGGTTTTTTTGCTTTTTTCGGAAATCATTCCTAAGAGTATTTTTCGCGCGCATCCTAACCGTTTAAGTTTGGGTTTTTTGCCCATAATAGAACCATTTTATCACGTCCTACAACCTTTGGCGGCACCGGTGGCTTGGGCAACCACGGCGCTATTGAAAGCAGCGGGTGGGGAAGAGCGTAACATAAGCGCCTTGATGATGTCGCGGGAGGATTTGCGAGTCCTTGTCGATGAAAGTGCCGAACAAGGCACAATCGAACGTGACGAACAGAAAATGATTCATTCGGTGATTGATCTTTATCAGACGCAGGCAAAAGCCATAATGACCCCGAGGATCGATATTCAAGCGCTGCCTGATACGGCGACGAGGGATGAACTTCTCGCGTTGTTTGAGGAGTCGGGGCGCACGCGTATTCCCATCTACCATGAAACCATTGACCAGATAATCGGCATTATTGAGGCGCATGACGTTTTGCTGGACGATAGGCCGGAAGACCCGGATATCCGACGTTTTATGCGTGAGCCGCTGCATATCCCCGACACGATGAAGGTGGGGGATTTGTTTGAAAAATTCAAAAAAGAAAAGCGACATATTGCGATTGTTACCGACGAGTACGGCGGCACCGATGGATTGGTCACGATAGAGGATGTTTTAGAAGAGATTTTTGGGGAAATCCACGACGAGCATGATTTGGAGAAAAAAGCTATTCAGCAGATAGGGCCGAATGCTTATGTGGTGGATGCCAGAACGTCGCTCGACGAGATGGTCGATGTAATAGGCCTGAAAATTGACGACGATGAAGTGGAAACTGTAGGTGGCTGGGTGATGCACATTGCGGGAAGGATTCCGGCGGCGGGTGAGGTCATCAGAACAGAGTCGTTTCAAGTAACTATATTGGACGCGGGAGTCAATCGCGTAAATAGAATTCGTCTGGATTTGGTCCAACGAAGCGAGGGAACCGATGTTTCGAAAACCTAAACAGAAACCGAAAGGTCTGTGGGGTAGGCTCCAGCTCGTTTGGAGTGAGATATGGCGTACACTTGTGGCGGGCATGCTGGTCTGGGTACCGCTGCTTATTAGCGTCTGGGTGACCTGGTTTTTCGTGAACAAGTTCATATTGGGTACGGAACGTCTTATTAAAGATCTTGTAGGCTTTCTTAACGAGCTAGGCGCCAAGTATCCCCGGCTGGGCTTTTTGGCAGATATTTCATATGTATATGGTTTGGGTGTTCTGCTTGTTGTTGTCCTATTCTTGGGGACCGGCGTTCTCACGCGGCATTTGGTTGGCAGACGGATCATTGCGCTGGGTGAGAAAGTAGTTCAGGTCATACCGTTCGTCAATCGCATTTATCGAGCGGTGCAACAGATTCGTGACACGTTCATGAGTCGCAAAGGGGGAATTTTCCAGCGGGTTTGTCTTATCCAGTTTCCCCATCCTGGGATGTACGCCGTGGCTTTTGTCACAGCGGAAGAGGGAGGACTGATTACGGAGGTAACGGCAAAACCTTTGGTGGCTGTTTTTATCCCAACTACCCCCAACCCTACTTCGGGGTATCTTGTTTATGTCTCGCCATCTGAGATAATGGAACTGGATATGACGGTCGAAGACGCAATGAAACTAATTGTTTCGGGTGGGGCGTACATTCCGTCTCGCCGCAAAGAGTCGGACACTCTAGGCCAGACCGAGTCTTCTGTTGTCGAAGCGGAGTAGTGATTTCATCTCCAGATTTTTCTAAAATGCCCTGTATGTGCCGGATGCTGCCTACGCCAATTCAGTCTACCATGCTGGCAAAACGCCTTTTGTCAGTGTTTAGCTGTGTTTTTTTTACTTACCTTTTTGTTGTGGGCGTGTTGAGCATTTTGGGGATAGAAGCGATCTATCGCCATCCCACCCCTTTTTATTGCTTGCCAAAACCAGTCTTTTCTTCGTTACTGGAGCCCATGGGGCTGTTCCTTTTTTTTGTGGGTGTATGGTTAACAGCTTGGTATCCGCACCTTTTATTACCGATAGGAACCTGGAAACGGCGAATAGTTTGGGGATTGGTTTTCTTTTTGGTTTTGGGCCTTATTATTTCCTTTTGGCAAAATCTGCGTCATTCCAGTGAGGGCGAGGGGAAATTTTTTTATACGATTTGGACCAGCGTCAAGATGCACCTGGCATTCGCATTTATAACTGCTATTTTCTTTTTCTTGATCAAAAAAGGTTTTCTCGTTTTTTCTCATAACCAAGAGTCTTTAACTCCCAAACAAACATTTTGTGCCCTTGTGTTTTTCTATCTGTTTGTGGTCGTTTTTTCGATGTCTTTGGCGGGAATTCGGGGCGGAAGCGAAGGCTTGACTGTGGCATATAGTCGACAGTCTTATGAATATATTGGCGATATAGGACGAGGGCTCTCAATTCGGGGTCTTTTTAAAGACTACAATAAGATGCACCCATTTCTGTCAATGCATTCAAAAGTCCATCCTCCTGGGCCGGTAGTTGTACTCTGGCTCTTGGCGGATTTAGGCGCAGGCAGGACGCCTTTGGGGCTTTCCATTGCGACGGTCTTTTTTGGTAGTTTGGCAGTGTTTCCTCTTTATTACTGGGTGCGTGACGTGACCGATGCTATGACAGCATATGCTGCATGCCTTTTGTATTGCCTGAGTCCAATGGCTGTCTTGTTTACAGCGACCAGCGCGGATATCTTATTTATGCCTTTCACCCTGACGGCTTTGTTTTTGTTTTGGCGGGCTATCAACGGTAAGTCGTTGTGGTATGCTGTGGGGGCGGGTATTGTCTATGGCATCATGTCGATCCTTTCTTTTTCTCTTATTGGGATAGGTTCGTTTTTCGGTTTAGTCGGGCTTTGGAAACTGTTTTCGAGAGACAGTAGAAAACATGTGATACGCACTGCGGCACTGATGGCGTTTTCGTTTCTCTGTTTTCATGTGTTGCTGTGGTTATGGTCTGGCTTCGACGTGTTTGAGTGTTTCCGGTTGGCAAAAGAGCAGTTCGATCTTGATCAGGCGAATATTGATCGCCTTGGTCCAAGGTATCCGAGTTGGATATGGAAGATTCTCAATCCGGCATGTTGGTTGTTTTTTGCCGGTATCCCCGTCACGGTTTTGTGTTATCGATTTTTGCGCGAGGCGAAAGGGCAAAGGAAATCGCTGGCGTGGGTTTTTCTGCTGACGTTTCTTGCCCTGGACTTCCTGTATCTAGCGCGGGGCGAAGGGGAACGTTCGGCGATGTACGTGTTGCCTTTTCTGCTGGTGCCTAGCGCTACGCAGCTTGCGTTTTATGTTAGACAAGAAGGGCGTTTACAAACGCTTGCTGTGACATTATGCTTTATGGCGTTTCAGTGCTGGTTTATAGAAACTTTGTTCTTCACTTACTGGTGACGTATGTGGCGTGATAAAAAAGTATCGGTGATTTTTCCGACGTACAACGAAAAAGATTCTATACGAGATGCCGTGAACGACTTTTTTGCGAACGGATATGTAGATGAAATCATTGTAGTCAACAACAATGCTGCACCGGGGACAGATGACGAGGTGCGGCAAACCCACGCTCGACTCGTTTACGAAACGCGACAGGGATACGGATACGCCATTTGGCGGGGTTTGGCCGAAGCTTCTGGAGATCTTTTAATCATTGCGGAACCTGACGGGACGTTTGTGGGGAACGATGTCGTCAAGTTGTTGGCGTATTCCGATGACGTGCCCGTGGTTTTTGGTACCCGCACCCAACGAGAGTTCGTTTGGGAAGGCGCCAACATGGGATTCTTTTTGAAATGGGGCAATTGGTCCGTTGCGAAGTTGGTCGAGTTTCTTTTTAATACGACCTTGTTGACGGATGTGGGTTGTTCCATGCGTCTCTTGAGCCGGTCGGCGTATGAGAAAATTGCACCGCAGTTTTCTGTCGGTGGCTCCGCATTTGGTCCTCAGATCGCGTTGTTGACGATACTTAACAAGATCCCTTTTATCGAAATACCTGTCAACTATCGCAAACGTGTCGGGGTCTCTTCCGTCACCGGAAAGAAGTGGCGTGCCGCGCTGCTGGGTATGGAGATGATTGGGATGATCCTGACCTATCGTGTACTTTCTTGGTTTGGTTGGCGTCCACCGTGTTGCAATGACCTGGTGGGGATCCGTACCAAAGAGCAGGATGTCAGTGATTAAGGACTTATCTGTTGTTACCGTTAGTCTTGCTGATTTGACCTGATGTGATTAGGTGAATGAGCATGTTGACAACGTCGGCGTCCAGTTGTTCCCCCGCAGCTTTTCGCAGTTCTGCAATGATCAGATTCTCAGGCATGGCTTTGCGATAGGCTCGATCGCTAGCCATAGCATCATAGGTGTCGGCAACCGCGATGATGCGAACCAGAGGGGGGACCTCTTTGTCTTTGATGCCATCGGGATATCCATTCCCATTTAAGCGTTCATGATGTCCGCGGACGACATCAAGGTGCCCTTGTTTCAAAAAGTGAATTGGTTCCAGCACACTGTAACCGATGATAGGGTGCCTTCGGATGAGCTCCCATTCCTCGGGCGACAGTCGGTCCGGTTTGTTCAAAACTCGGTCGGGCACACCCACTTTTCCAATATCATGGAAGGCAGCCCCGAGCCGAAGCACTTCGATGTCTTGGGGAGACATGCCGAGGTTGATGGCGATAGCAACGGATACGTCACGCACGCGTTGGCTATGAAACTGAGTGTAGGGGTCGCGGGCTTCTAACAAAAGGGCCATCGACTCGACCGTGGCAAGGTGCGCGTGCTCGATATCCTGAATCAAACGGACATTCTGCAAGGCGGCGGCGGCATGATTTGCCAAGATGCTCAGCACCTTGAGATCGCCTTCGGTGAAATGTTCTCCTCGCGCCTTCTGACATACGTTAAGAACGGCAATGATACGGTGATTTGACGAACCGGTATCCGCTGCTGTTCCGTTACCCTGCCCTTTTTGCTCCAAAGGTACGGAGATGAAAGACGTTTCCGGTAATTGTCTTGCCAGTCGGGCTAACTCCGGGATTTCCCGAATGTCGTTGACGAAGAGAGGTTTTCCAGTTTTTGCTACGATTCCGGAAATACTGCGGTCGAGGTCAACTGCTGCACCCAGTACGTCGCCGGGAATGCCCACGCCGGCGCGTATTTCCAACGCCTTGCCGTCGCTGGTGGTAACAAGGATAGAACCACGAGTGGCTCCAACTCGTTGCAGGGCTGTCTTTAATACAAAACTTAACAAGTGGTTTTCGTCTCGGATCGTGGCGATTTGTTCGCTGATATGGAATAGTTGTGTGAGTTCGAGCAGTCGGGCATTTTCTCTCGCCAACCTGTGGCGCTCAAGGGCATTTGCCACGGCGAGTTTGATTTCGCTCAAACTAAATGGTTTGAGCACGTAATCGTATGCACCTTCTTTTACTGCGGCTCTTGCCGTTTCGAGGGTGGCATACGCAGTCATTACGATGGGGATCAGAGATGGACGTAGCCTTTTAGCTTCGCGTAAAAGGTCAATGCCGTTCATTCCCGGCATCAAGATGTCAGTAAAGAGCAAAACAAAGTCGTCGGAGCTGCGCAGTAGCTCCAGAGCGGTCTGTCCATTGTTTGCTGATTCGACTACGTAGCCATCATCCTGGAGAACCTCGGAAAGAAGCTCACGAATGACTGCCTCGTCATCTACGACTAGGATTTTTTCTCTATGTGTCATAAAACCTTGACAACTATTTCTTACGTAATCATACCATAAATTGATACTGAAACCATTCTTTCGACTACTCTCGTCAATGAAACAACGGTCAAAGCAACATCCCTTCCTGATAGGGGATGAATTTGGTGATATCTTGCATGGTCGGAACAGACAGTTTCCAGCGAAAGGCAGAGTTAAGTGATTGTTATGTATGGACTTATTTTGCCTCATTGCAGCAAGAATAGGAGCTAAAGGTCCGACCCATTTATGCCGATAAATAAAGAGCGGCAGGGATGCCGGAAAACAAGGTAGCTAAGGAGAGCAAAAATGGTTGTTGGCATCTTCAGTATAGGTGAAGGCCCTGTACGTGCCAACGAAGTAGAACAGCCGCAACCGCGAGAATTACGGGAGAAGCTTTCTCCCCTCGGCGGAACCGGAGGTGGCACAAAGACGGATGCGCTTGCGGCTTCTGAAGTTGCGCGTTATGCAGGGTTAGCGAATGCTATCTCCGATATAGATGAACAGCGTGTCGAAGAAGCGCGGCGGCATGTGGAAGAGGGAATTCAGAAGATTCAGGAAGTCGTTCAGATCGTGGCTGCGCGAATCAGCAAGTATATTCAACTGAATCAAGCGTAATTCGAAAAAGTCAAGCATCATTATGCTTTTGATAGCCGCCGGGGGCGGCTTTTTTTTATTGGGCTAAAGTTTTGCTTTCGGAAGATTTCTACCGCTTCATTTGGATCTCCCCTTCTGAGAAAAACGTTTGAGGATGGCACGTTCTTATTTCTTTGTGAATGAGTAGCGGGTAAGGTATTGCATGCCATTTCCCCATCCCGCGGCTTTCGCTGGCGGTTTTCTTACAAATGGACGCAGTCAGGTCTTTGGTAAACACTCCAAAGGAGTCTTGCAGTGTTGTCCTGGTTGGCTATCCTGCTGTAGTGTAGAATGTGCAAGCTGGTTATGGGTGGAACCTGTATGGACACAGAAACGCTGCATTCAGAATATGAGAAAGCCTCTAAGCTTTACTCTGCGGGCGCATATGCGGAATCCTTAACTGTCTTGGATTCTCTGATAGAACGTTTTCCAGACAACCCGGTGCTTTTACATGCCCGGGTATTGTGTCTTATCAAGCAGAACCGTCTGTCTGAAGCAGCAGACACGTGTAATCGCCTTATCAAACTTTCGCCGACCGCGCGTAGTGTGGGGGTGAAATTACTGGCGGACATTGCGGTACGCGTGGCAGACGGAGAGTTAGAGCCCGCGCGGTTCAGTGGCGCAGCCCCAGCGAGTGTCCCGGATTCGTTGCCAGCGGAAGATACTTTTTCCTCTGAAGCAGCTTCGGATCTAATTGAGGGCAACGTTACTTTGTGCGGACCGGCTGAAACCGACGCAGAGGCTCAGTCTGAAAATGAAACAGACCATTTGACTATAGAAGATTCTACCTTGATTCAGGAGCCCGAGGATGAAGAGTTGGAGATGGAATCTTCAGAGGACGAAATACAGCCGTTAGAAACTCCGTTAGAATTAGCAGAAGATTCCTCGTCATCAGATGATGGGATACTTCCTGCGGAAGTTGTTGAAGTGACAAGCCAAAGCAAAACGCATCGCCGTTTTTCCCGATGGCTTGTTCTGGCTTTTGTTGCTCTTGCTGTAATCACCGGTCTTTTTTTCTACTACCGTTCCCCAGAGATAACGACGCCTCCCTCAATGCCCGAGAAAGACATTGTTTCGGAAGGACCGGCGTTGGATGTTGCGCCCATTCCTTCGGCGCAACCTCCCACCGAAGTTACCTTATCCTTTCCTGATGACCGTGTGCTGGGCAGATTGTTTGTTAAAGAAGATATGGGTTCTGCAGGGGCGTCTTGGAAATATAGGGGCACCGCGTTGGGTTCGCTTACAGTGGCTCCTGATTCAGAACTGCGAATTGATATTGAAGAATGTCACTGGCTGGATATGGACACTCTGGCGAACACATGCGGTACGCAACTTCAATCGCTTCTGATTCAAAATAGCGCTTTGACGGATGACATGATGTCGGCATTTGAGCGCCTGGTCAACTTAAAAGTTTTGGAATTGAAGCATACGTTTCAATTGACGGATTTGGGTCTCCAGCACGTGGCAGCGCTGAAAAACCTTGAACGACTGACTCTCGAAGGCATCGATTTAGCCACTCCAAAGGGGTTTGAGTTTCTTTCGGAATTGTCTTCGCTGAAAGCACTCAACGTCGAGCATACCTCTTTTTCAGACCTTTCCTTGCCTTTCTTATCGAATCTAAGTTTTCTTGAAGAACTTCGTCTGCCGAGTGGCATCACCGAAAGTGCCCTAGAGGTTCTCTCTTCTTTGCCGTCTCTTCATCAGTTATCTCTCGGGGGCACGACTTGTGCAGGTTCTATGGACTTCCTGCCTTCTTTAAAATCCTTGGAAGTTCTCGAGTGCCGCTCTGGAATCACAGAGCCGGGTTTTGACTCAGTGGCAAAGGTCGCGAAACTGCGTACCTTGATTCTTAATGGTTCTGCCGGACTTCTTGGGCTTGATCGCTTGAATACTAGTAGGTGTTTGGAGGAGCTACGGATCGACGAGGGACGTATTGATAAAGCCTTTTTAGAGAGCTTGGCGGCAATAAACACGCTTAGAAAGCTCGATTTGGATATATCCGAAGTTGCGGCTAGCCCTCCAGAAATCTCCGACTCATTCTCAAAAATGGTCTCATTGAAGGAACTGGTATTGAGGGGTCGGTGTCCCGACCGGGAGACGTTGCGTAGTTTCCTATCCAGTCCGAATACTTCCGTGCTGACCTTGGTTGGTGGGGTAGCCACCGACGTGGCGCTGGAAGAAATCAAGCAGTTAACTTCTTTAGGTTCGCTCCGATTGGAGCAAGGATTTATTACTATAGATGCCTTAAATGTGTTGGCGGCTGTGGGCGGCTTTAAGGAACTTTATCTGGTGGACACTCGTGTGACAGGCGCTGACCTGGCAACTCTTTCTTCCGGCATTTCGGACATCAAAATAACTGCAGAGGGTAATCCCTATCAGGAACGGTGTGTTTTGTTTCCTTTGTCTCCAACCGAAGCAAGGGTTTATGAAGCACCGCACGTTTCGCTTGAGGCAACGGAATGGCGTTTGTTGGGGCTAGCGCGCGGCCCCGTACGGTTACCTGCTGGCAATGCGCTCCTCTTAATGGCGAATTCGGAAGGTGTGCCCGACTTTTCACGGATTCGTGACTTAAAGCCGGACGACTTGGATGCCCTAGTTGTTGCAAATGATCTTTTACAGGACAATGACCTTTTGTTGGTTTCTCTGCTTACTGGTTTGAAATCGCTTACAGTAATTAGTTCCAAAGTGGGTGATGGTGGCGTTCCCTATCTCACGAAGTTACATAACTTACGATATCTTATCTTGAATCATGTAGGAATTTCCGACGCCTCGGTGGCTTTAATAGCGGATAGTATGGCGAATTTGGAAGCACTGAGTTTATCCGGATGCAAGCAGATTACGGACGCGGGCGCTCAGCATGTGACCGCCTTGAAAAAGCTACACCTCCTTGACCTAACGGGTACGTCCGTTTCGCCTGAACTTATTGACCGTATCCGCGCTGTCTTGCCCGAGTGTCGGATACTCTGTGACAGCCCGGCAGTCTCCCAACCGTCTACGGAATAAAACTTGTTCCGGGTTTTAAGGTGCATATCCACTCGGCAATAAGTTCAGCGGCGTGCTGTGCATCTTGGAGGCTTATCAATTCGACAGGACTGTGCATGTAACGATTTGGAATGCCTATCAGCCCCGTAGCCACTCCATCACGGCTGATTTGCATCACGTTTGCATCGGTTCCGGTGGCGCGGGGAGCGGCTGCGATCTGATACGGAATTTTCTGTTTCCGTGCGATTTCCAGCAGTTGCTTCCCTACTATTGGGTTTATGTTAGGCCCACGATATAGGATAGGACCTGCTCCAATCTTACCTTCTCGGTGCCTGCGGGCGTCTACGTGGGGGTAATCCACCGCATGACCTACGTCTACAGCCAGCCCGACATGCGGTTTGCAACCGTAGCTACTTGTCACCGCGCCCCGAAGTCCAATTTCTTCTTGCACCGTGGTGACGGCATAGACCGCGCAGTCGAATTTGCGTTTTGCCAGCAGTTTGAGTGTCTCGAGAATGACAAACGCACCGATGCGGTCATCGAATCCTCGTGCCGCAACGCATTCGTTTCGGAGTTCTAGGAAACCGGCATCAACGGTGACGGGGTCGCCAATCGACACCACTTTTTCGGCATCGTTCTTGCCTTTTGCTCCGATGTCTATCCAGAGTTGGTGCAGTTTCAGCGGCTTTCCCCGGTCCTCTTGGTCTGTGAGATGTATGGCTGTTCTTCCGATAACTCCCGGCACAGGTCCTTTCTTACCGTGTACCACAACCCGTTGTCCATCGAGGACGGAGGCATCGATACCGCCGATAGCCACAAACCCCAAAAAACCCTTATCGTCGATATCATTTATCATCAAACCGATCTCATCTACATGTCCGGCTAACATAACGCGAAGCTCTGCACCGGCATTACGCACATGGTATTGATTTCCGTGGACATCTTTGTAGATTTCGTCTGCGAAGCCGCGTGCGTATTCGGCGCACAGGGCTTGTACGGGACTCTCAAAGCCCGACGGACTAGGAGTAGTTACTAGTTTCTTCAGAAAATCCAGCGAGTCTTTTTTCATAATGAGCTTGCTCCTTGTGTCGCTGTACGTTTCTTTATGAGTTCGGCGACCCGGTCAAAAATGCGTTCCGCCACGGTTTCTTTTGGAAGAAGTCCGAGGTCTGCTGTTTCGCCGGATGCGTGAAGCAAATAGGCACGCACCGTTGACGTACCAAAGCCGGATTGGGGAATGCCTATTTGATTTGCAAGAAGAAAGTCCAGGTTCTTTTTCGTAAGTTTTTCTCGGGCGTGGGCAAGAAGATTGTCCGTTTCTGCCGCAAATCCGACAATAATTTGGTGCGGAGCTTTTCTTTGTGCCAATGTGCCCAAAATATCGGGATTTTCCACGAGGGACAGACGCAAAGGGCCATCGCTGCGTTTATGCTTTGTGTCCAGCACATGATCAGGCTTGTAATCGGCTACAGCGGCGGCCGCTATGAAAACGTCACATTCTGAAAAGCGTGTTGCACAGGCTTGCGCCATTTCTTCCGCGGTTTCTACGTAAAGGACCTCGACGCCGTAGGGCATCGCGACTTCACTTGGACCGCTGATGACGGTCACATGGGCTTTCCGAAAAAGCGCTTCTCTCGCGAGGGCGGTCCCCATTTTTCCCGATGACCGATTACTGATGAAACGTACCGGGTCGATTGGTTCGCGCGTTGGTCCACTTGTGATAAGGACACGAACGTTTCTAAGGTCGTTTCGTGGGTCCAACAACGTGAGGGCGAATTCGACGATATGGGACGGGTCTGCCATGCGCCCAGCGCCCACCGTTCCGCAAGCAAGACGTCCACTTTCCGGCCCTATAAAGTGGCAACCGCGCTGTTTCAGGATACGAAGGTTTTCTTGAGTCGCCGGGTGTTCATACATCAATGTATTCATTGCGGGCGCGAAGAGCACAGGGGCGCGTGTGGCAAGCAGGGTGGTGCTCAACCAGTCGTCAGCAATTCCTACGGCAGCCTTCGCTAAAATATTCGCCGTCGCAGGAGCGATCAAAAACAAATCGGCGCGATTCGCTACCGCGATATGTTCTATTTCCGGGTTTGAGAGGGGCTCAAACAACCGGGTTATTGCCTTGTTACCGGTAATTGCTTCGAACGTCGCAGGGCATACCAGCTCACAGGCAGCTGTTGTCAGGACAGGAGTCACCTTTATGCCGCGTTGCACGAGTTGAGATGCAATCTCAGCCGCTTTGTACGCGGCAATGGAGCCGGTGACTCCAAGGACAACTTCTCTAGGCGCCGAGTTCGTCATCTTCCGACCCGTCGCCGGCTACGACCTTAATTTTGTCTGCGATGATCTCTTCCAATGCGATAACAGGCGGCTTTTTGGAGATTGGAGATACCAGCGGACGGCTGTCGGGCCGTGCCAACTGAGAAGCGCGTTTTGCCGCTGCGATCACGAGACGATACAGACTGTCAGCTTTTCCTTCCAAGTACTCAATGGAAATATTCGCCATGTGTAAAACCTCCTTTTGCGCAGCAATTTTCGCCGCGCGTTGTCATATCTTAATTAATGACGTGTTTCTTCGATGATACGTTGTACTTCCTCAACGGCTTTAGGTAGAACGTCATTGACAACGATATAGTCGTAATCCCGCTGCGCGTTGAGTTCATGTTGAGCATTTGCCAACCGTATTGCCAGCGCTTCTTCGGATTCTGTGCCCCGTTTGTTGAGTCGTTTTCTTAGTTCCTCTAGGGACGGCGGAACAATAAAAATGGTAATCGTATCCAAATCTGCTTGTTTAAGACCGCGCATTCCTTGGACATCCACTTGTAAGATAACGTCTTTGCCACTTTCAATGTGTCTCAGAAGTTCTGCGCGAAGTGTCCCATATCGATATCCGTGGACCTGAGCCCATTCAACAAACTCATTATTTTCGATTTTTTTGGAAAACTCTTCTTGGCTTAAGAAATAGTAATCCTTACCGTTGACTTCTCCAGGCCGGGCAGGCCGGGTTGTGGCAGAAATCGACAAAACCAAACGAGGGTCTTTATCAATCAGTTCCTTAATGATGGCATGTTTTCCAGAACCGGATGGTCCCGAGATAATGAAGATTTTTCCATTCTTTTGCACGACCGTAACCTACTCGATATTCTGAACCTGCTCGCGGATTTTCTCAATTTCCGCCTTGATGAAAAGAATGTCTTGGATCATTCCACTGTCTCGTGTCTTGACGCCCAACGTGTTTGCTTCGCGTTGCAACTCCTGGGTCAAGAAGTCAAGACGCCGTCCTACGGGCTCCCGCTTTTCCAACAGCGAAGACATGTGTCCCAGATGAACTTTCAGGCGAACCACTTCCTCCGTGGGGTCGGACTTTTCTGCCAACAATGCTACCTCCACGGCAATGCGGTCATCTGGCAAGTCAACTTCGCCCTTGAGTTCTTGAAGGCGCGTCCTCAGTCGTTTTTCGTATTCCGCTGATACTTCAGGGAGGCGTTGTTCGATCTTCTTGAGCGTTTCTGCGATCACGAACAAACGTTCTCGGATGTCTAGGCTGAGTTTCTTGCCCTCAGCGGCGCGCATGACGTTGAGCTTGTCTGCTGCTTCGGCTACTGCAGCTAATACAGGCCCTCGGAGCGTTTCCAGGTCTTCTTCGGGTTCTTGGGGCACAAAAACGCCTTCCAATTGCATCAAGACATTCAAGGTCAACGTTTCGTTGGTATCAAGAAGCCGGGCTAGCTCCCGAGAGGCATCTATGTAGTGTTTTGCAGTTTCGACGTCGAATTGGATTGTTTGAATCGGCGCTCCGAAACGCTTGCGAAAGATATTTCCCGAGAGTTTGCCGCGGGATATCTTTTCCCGAAGGACTTGTTTAATATCGCCTTCCAACGCCAACCAATTGTTCGGCAATCGAAGGCTGAGCTCGAGATACCTGTGGTTCACCGAGCTGATTTCTACGACAATTTCTTGTCCGTTAACATGGCAAGAGGCCTTGCCAAAACCTGTCATGCTATAAGCCATAAAGCGTCCCGTTTTAAGTTGTTCAAAATACTTATTTTACACAATGAACGCCCGTTTCTCAACTTGCTGAAACGCGGTAATGGGTAATTGCGTGTGGGAGTGAAGGGTTTGCACATAAGAGCCCGCGTGGGGTCAGAGGTGCACTTAGCTTTCGTCCGGGTTACTTGGAGCCGATGTCAATTATCTTTCACGAAAATGGGATTTGTGTAGACCCAAGGTATCCACTCATTGCGGACCTGCAACTCGGCTTCCAATCGGTAAACTCCGGATGATTGGGCTTTCCACACAAACATCCGGCCTGTTTGTTCCGCTTCCCGTTCTCCATTGCGAACCAGCGCAAAATGGCAAGGCAAAGGGGACTCTGCAAGAAAGGTGAGGTCGGGGCTAAAGGATATTTGCTCGCCCATGACCGTCTTCTGCTGTCCGTTTTCGGCCATGAAAGTGAATCCGCGGGCATCCGCGATCATGTCAAATGCGACAAAGCATCTGCCTGACTTTAGTGCATCCAAGATTGCTGCTTCACTCTTTTCAGCAACGAGGAGGTGCGTATTGACGTATCGCAGGCTTTGTACGTAAGGATCAAGGGTAATGGAGAAAAGTTCTCGGGTACCTTGCCAGTTTCCAAATAGAGTCTGCAATAAAAGTTTTGAAAAGGGATTCAGATTCCACTCTTTTATCACATCAGCTGAGCCTCTTTCACGTAGCTGAAACGTGTCTTGTTCGGTTACGTATCCTCTTATGCCGGTGTTTTGATGAGCGTCGTTTGCCGCGATACCGACAATCTTTCGTTGCTGATTCAAGGCGTCCCAATGCTTAAGGATTTCGGTTTGGCGGTCGAAAATCAGCCGAAGTGTCTGATCAGGGTATGCCGACAGGTTGAGGATAAGATCCGGCAAGAGATCGGCCAGTTTCTCATCTTTGAAATCGGCATGAAGATTGTAAATCTCCATGCCTGTCAGTTCGGGAAGGTCCCAAAGACGTTCTTCCTCCGGGTGAGCAAAGAAAAGCAGGCCGTTTTTTTCTGCGATAAGACGTGCTAAGGCGTGTGGCTCCATGGCGTTATCAAGTATGGTGTCATCGGGCAGCCCCCAAGGCATAAAGCCGTGAGCCATTTCAAAACCTCTGATGAAAATAACACCTTCGTGGTCGCCGCGCCAGCCGAGTGAATAATCTGCTTTGCCGTCAATCGTATGATCGGACATACAAATAAACTCGAGCTCTGCTTGTTTCAGTGCGGCGAGTATCTCCGCGAAAGGTATTTCACTGTCGTGTGATAATTCCGAGTGGCTATGGCAGGCTCCGCGTATTTCCATCCAACCGTCATCCAACACCACTTGCTCCCGTTGGGCTCGAATCGTTTCCCATGCGCTTTTTTCTGCGGGGAATGTAACCAGACGGTGATAGATCGCTGCGCGAAACACAACAAGAAACGCAACCAACAGAAGCGCCACGATAACCAGTAAAAACAGGGCGGCAGCTTTCGTGAGTCTTCTGAGAAGTGATTTCTTGGGAACATTTTGTGACATTGCTGGGGGCACGTGGCTTCACTCCTGTTTTCAAAGTGTCTGTATAAAATTCTCACCATTGTAGCGCTTTTATGTGCCGATAAAAAGCGAGACCCCCGGTAGGGGATACCGAGGGTTTCGCATCGTCGTGCGCTGCGTGCTTAGGCGGGATGGGCACTCAAAAAGAAGAGAGCAATATTTGTTCCAATGCCCAATAGGGTTCCAACAAAGCAATAAGTAGCAACAAGTTGCTAACTTATGGGATTTTATGATCGAACTGACAAATTTGGGTGATATGAAAAACTGTCAGCCCTGTGGTATTGTGACAAAAAGTTGTCATTTCGTCGGAATCGGAAAGGACGGTAAGCACGTGTCTTTTTGCATTTTCGGTGGTTTTCGCGGTACCTTTAGTGTAGCACGACGGAGGTAATTGTCCATGGGTGAAGCGTCCTCCCCGGAACTGAGACTTATCTGCATTTGCGGACAACGAATGCGGATCAGTCCCTTTATGTATGGTAAGCCAGGCAGGTGTGTGGCGTGCAAACAGAAAATTCGTATTCCGAATGAGGACGAGATTCCGACCGACACAAAAGTTATATCCCTTGAGGAACATCCCGAATTTTTGAGGAAGAGTCGTCGCCCAAAGGAAGAAAAGCTTTCTGAGCAGGCTGAAGTGGTTTTAGGAAAGGACGCTGCGGAGTTTCCTGAAGAGGGCGCGTCTCCGAATATTTTTCCGTTGGACGTTCTCGAGACACTGCGAGCTTTAGTAAGTTTGGAATATAGGATTTCGCACAAACTGACTGTGCTCCAGGGTAGTCCATCATCCAGCGGAAGCAGTTACGACGAACGCCAGTTGAATCGTTACCTTAAAAGAATTCAATCGGTGCGTGAAGAGTTGAACAATCAGCTTCGAGAAACCCTGACGGAAACCGAAGCGGAGCTTAAATCGGTTTTGGAAAGGCTCTCGCAACTGAGTCTAAACGCAAAGGCTGGTGAAATAGAGTTTTCGAACTACCGGGATCAAGCAGAGAAGCTTCGGCGCCGTCGAGACATCTTAGAACGGCGTCGGGTAAATCTTCGGGCGTGGTTAGCGGTAAAGACTCCCTACGAAGCGGGTGGCTATGTACGTTTGCCGATGGACCATGAACCCGACATCTCAGGAAAAATCGCGTTTCGCCATGAACCGGAGGAAGGTTCTCCTTTAGCGGATTGGTGGGTTCGGTCGCTACGCGATGCATTGACTCAACGGGAGTTTGCAGAACGAAAAATAACAGAAGCCAATCGTTTGGAGGCTCGAGGATTTGGCGATCCTGTTGATTTGGGACATCGGCGGGCGGATGCGGAAGGAGAGCGCGACCGCGCAGAGGCTAATATTGCGTTTTGTCGGGATCGATTGGAACAGCTGGAGCGTGACTATAAGGCAGACCTTCAAATCCTTGCGGACCAATTGACGGTTTTTCGGGGGAGATTGAGCATTGGGGAGGTCACAAAGAGTCAATTCAACGCTTTTTCAAGAGAGAAAGCCCGTGTTTCTTCGGAGTTGATGAACGCGCTCGAATTGATTCGGCGCGCGTTCCATTCCGAATCCCCTCAATCTGTTCCCTATGAACATCGAGAAGTGGGAGAGGGGGGGCCCCGCCGTGCCCCTAAGACTTCCGTCGCTCGTGACGCTCTTTTTTTGTGGATAGGTGCCGGACTCTTAATGATCGCCCTTTTCTTGCCGAGTTTGGGTACCTTGTCTGCCGTAGAGTGTGTCCGGGATATGCGGCAGGTCAATCCCCAGGTTTATTGGTTAGTGTTGTTACCCCTTGCTGGAGCGCTCGCTGTCTTTGGTGGGGCGTTTTTGCCATCAAACGGTATAAGAGGGTCAATCGCTCTCGTGACTTGCTTTTTCCTAACATTGGGAATAGCCGTCTATCGCCAAGAGTGTATGAACAGCGTGGGGTTGATCGGAGAGTACTTTACCCAAAATGGTCTATGGTTTTTGCGTCCCGGATTTCTAGTTTATGTTGTCGCGCTGCTGACCATGTTTATTGGCGGTTGTATCGCATTGATGAAAATACGCCGCGGGTGGGTGTTTGTTCTTGCCGTCGTAGTGGGTTTAGTTGGCTGTTCCACAGTAGTTTCCACCGATTTCTTTGGCTTTTTCCGTGCGAAGCCGATGTTGACAGAGCCTATCAGTGTTTCCAGTCCTGATGAGACAGGCAATTCTGAAGTGGAGATCCATCTGGTAAATGAAGGTCGACGCCCTCTCGTGTTGAACCCTCGTGCAGCAGGCTTGCGGAATGCAGTGGAGTTTGCGGTGGAGCGACGTGTTGGAGCAGACCAGTGGGAGGACGCCGGAAATCCTTCAAGGCTCGTTGTGGGCGATCAAGAAGTAACGGTTCAGGGCGGGCGCATGAGCCATGTCGTGATAGGTTCCCAGATGACGGGGAAATTTTTCTACAAGTTGCCTCCGGGAGAATATCGGATCGTTTTGGGGAAGGATGAAATCGTTTCGTCTTTTACTATTCAGGAGCCCGTCGTACAGCCTTCGGAACCTGAAACAACGGGCAGGGAAGAGACGCCATCGACAGAAACGTTGCCTTCGGAAGATATTTTGTCACCTGTAACTTTGGAACCGGTGCCCGAGGTGCCGCCGGCACTACCAGAAGTGGAGCTACGAGGGTTTTTGTCGTCCGAGGGACGTCCTCCACAGTTTAGAATTGTGCTTTATTATCCTGATGGAAGAGTACGCACGCGGTTGCTGCCTGTGCTAGGGGAGGTGGAAGGGAGCTGGTATTTGGCCGAGTTTAACCGCGATGAGGAAACGGTGACTTTGTCGAATGGTCATCGTTACGTTGTTTTGCGACGTGGAAAACGGGAACAACTTCCAGCAGAGTAGCAAATATATTATTTATTGACTATATTATTATTCTTATTTAAGGAAAACACCGAGAATCATTCCTTTTTATTATTGCGTTATAGTTACTCTCGTGGTACAATATAGATGGTCAGCGCCACATGTGGCGTTTCTCCTTCCGCGGAGGCCCTGGCGAAATGTCCTGGGCCTCTAAAATAACTTGCGGATGGCTGCGTTAACGCAGCCCGACGCAAGAGAGGATATGAGCAGGCTTACAGAGGTAGTTTTGAAGCCTGCTTTTCTTTTGAGACGATTGCGAAGTCTATTGCGCGTAGCCGAAGCTCAAAGGTGGCACATCAAAGATGTTGTTCTTGACAATATGCGAGTCGTATTTTTCCGGATTTTCGGCGATTGACTTTTCCGAAAATACAGATACTCTTCTCACGCTCATCCCCTCGATTTGAAGTTGAGCCGACTTGTCTCTTTGATTCACCCAGAAGAGCTTGTTTCCCACTCGTGCGGCCTCAACGGTATCTGGGCTAGCAGACAGACAGCGCCAAACGGTGTCGCCGGCTTTTGTCAGACGGGTGAACATGGACCACGCGTAAAACACGGATCTAGGATTCCAGTTATTGTGTTTGCCATCCCAAAGACCGTAATTCATCCATGCTTTACCGGGGTAAAAGACTTCATGCAAACACCATATCGAATAGCCGGATACACCAAGGTTCAAACCTTGGATTGCGAAGGCTGCTGTCCAGAGGGCGTAGGGGTAACTTTCCATGACGGGATTGAGCAGGTGGGAGGCTCTTGAATCTTGGAAACCGAACTCCGCAACTACAAAAGGTTTTTGCGGCGTCATAGAATTGAGCAGTTCTAATCGTTCTTTGAAGAATTCAGAAGCCAGGTCTCGTTCTGCTACGGACAGATAGCGATGGGAGGCGAACACATCGGCGGTGCGAAAATATTCGGGATTCTGGACACAGCGACGGAAAAAGTTTGTCCCCCCATTCGTTTCATCACTTCCGACGACGCGGATGTCGAGATTACGTTTTGTTATTTCCTTTTTCACGAGTTGATGCATGCGCACGAAATCATCAAACGAATAGCCGTGCTGTAAAAACCACAAATTGGGTTCGTTGGTGAGCGTCCAATATTTGACGCAACGGAACTTTTTTTTCTTCTTTAGATATTCCAATAGTTCGCCGATGGCATTTGCAGTGTGCTCCGGTTTGCGATAAATGTCAGCCAAACCCCATTCCACTCCCACGACGTTTACAGCGGCACCTAATCGTTCATAGATAGCAAGTGTTTTGTAATGACTTTGCATGTTTTCCGACTCGAAGGTGAAGGGGGCGTTTTCTTCTTGCGGCATCCAATCTTTGTACCAGAAAAACATACGTACCCAATCGGGGCGCATCCAGCGGATGCGTTTTTCGCGGAGTTTTATGTCCGTTTCTGTTATGTTGGGCTGAAGGTTTTCGCTGTTATAGAACCAGCCATCGTCTTCGAATCCAAACCCCAAAAATTCCTTGCATGCGGTTTCCTGTGTCACGGTGATGGTCACTGGGTTGACGTCAGGTGTTGCGGGTTTCGGAGGGACCTTAATGAAAGATGTATTTCGGAAAAACGCCTTTCCATGACCATTAAGAAGCAGCAGCATCCTCACCGATGCCGTGCCTGGAAGGCATTGGGTGCGGACGCGCAGGGATGACCAGGCACCGTCGATATCCGCGCTATCCGACTGGGTGAATCCCAAACGGTTTCCTTGAGCGTCGATGTTCTCTATAGAGAGATAGGCACCATGGCCATCTTTTCCCATAATGCGTTTTACTTCGGCAGAACCTTGAAATACATCGCCGGGCTGGGCAGGAAATTCTTGCCAAAGGCAGGGAAACCCGATCGGGGCAGTATCAGGAACGCTGATTTCTGCTGCGGGGGCATTATCAATTATAGCGATTTGGATCATTGAATCACTGGGCAAAAGTTTCCAACTTTCCAGACTCTCATGAAACGAAGGATTGCGAAGCAGGTTCTCCTCCGTTTGGTCCACAGCCTGTTCTACAGCGAAAAGGCATAATGCTGCAATAATCATGTTACCTTTCCTTTCTTGTTCCCCTGTTTGGAAGTCTTTCTACAACGGAGAGGTTTTCCCACTCATTACATCCACCAGAGTATCCCATGACCAATTTCTTTTGTCTGTGGCGATTGGTAACCGAAACCAAGCAATCCCCAAGCAATTCTTGGGTACGTCCTCTTTGAGTTTGGCAACGGACTCGCTCAATTGAGCGGGGTCTGCGGTGACTTCTACTGCAGTAAATCCATCACGCGGTGTTTCTGATGGTTCTTCTGCATAGACACCGTAGAGGTCCCCCCGCTCATCAAACACAACGGTATATCCGTAAGTGGGGAAAGCCAAAAAATAAGGTATTTCCCACGAGGACGCACGTCGAATGTAGGTTTCGAATCGGTCGGCGTTGAAAAGTAACAGGGATTGTTCCGCGGAACTGTTTCTCTCTAACGTATGGACTTGAACCACCATATAATCCAGTTCGTCTACGAGATAGCGCATGGCGTGTGTTTTGAGCCACGTGGGTAATACGGTGGCGGAAACGGTCAGTTTTGGGAAAGCCTCACGAAACTTGGTTAGAAGTATTCCGTAGGAACGCAGTTTCGAAGTTGGACAATCGAAATCAAGTTGGACTTCGTTCATTTGGAAATGTCTAGCAGTCGTTTCTTTTTGGATCTCTTTGACCAGATCACTCAGTGTCGAGAGAATGAGGTCCCGCTTTTTATCCAGGTCCTGCGCGATCGAGGTGTCCAGACGGAAAACAGCGGTAACGGGTTGTGAGATTTGAGAAATTGTTTGCCAGTCTGGGATGCATTTTCTGATACTTACGCTTTCGTTCACGGAGTGGATTTCTGCAGCTAAAAACATGATACGGCAACCAGACTCAGCTGCAGTACTTACCGCGCGTCTGACAGGTTCTTGCCAGACAGTTTGCCAAACATAAACGGCGTTTTGCCATCGTTGTTTTTTTTCTTCTCTCTTATGACGGTGTTCTTCCCATAGGACGACGGCGGAGAAAAGAAGTAGAAGAATCAAAATGAAATGCGTTTTTTTCTTTCGTTTGGGTTCGGTTGCAGTATTTTCGATTAAGGAATTCATCTCGTTTCTACTTTAGCCAGGATTACAAGCGTTTCACAAGATTTCCATAAACCTCTAAATGACTTTTCAACATTGGGAAAGTAAAAGTAAAAGGTGTTATCGGTGCATAGTTCATCAGCCAAAAATTGTCTCATTGATTAAAGATTGGGCGATTCCTTGCCGATAATCCCTATAGTAACAGGCTTTATTTCGGGTCGTCGGAAAAGGGGTGGACCATGGGTTCTTTATTTAGCACATTAGATATTGCGCGCAGTGGGATGTATGCGTCGAGGGTTCAACTCGACGTAGCGGGGCACAATATCGCCAACGTGAACCAGGAAGGTTATTCTCGTCAACGCGTGGAGCTGGGTACACCAAATCCTGTTCGATACTCATTCGGTCTGCTCGGGCGGGGTGTTAGTATTCAGTCGGTTCGCCGCGTTCGCGATTCATTTCTGGACAGCATCGCACGAACCCAAGTGGCGGAGCTCGGACGTGCGGATATTGCCGCTCAATATTATCAGCGGTTGGAGGATTCTTTCTTGGAACCTGGGGAACGGGGGTTTGGTATCCGGCTAAATACGTTTTTTGATGCGTTGAACGACTTTGCGAATAATGTCGAAGAGTACCCGGTACGTGAGGCACTCATTGCCTCAGCCCGAGACGTCGCGGGCGCCTTGAACGAGCTCGCAAACCGTCTGAACCAACTGCGAACAAATGCCAACGAGGAAGTGCGAAACGTCGTCCCCGAGATAAATGATTTGGCTGGAATTATTGCCTCTACGAACCGGCAAATACGAGCTGCAGAATTGGATAACAGTGTTGCGAATGATATTCGAGACGAACGTGACCGCGCTCTCGATCAGCTTGCACGGTTGGTAAATATTAATTACACGGAGACGGCCGATGGACAAGTGACTGTGCGAATCGCAGGAGATGTTTTGATAGACGAGACCGGGGCACGCACGCTCACTGTTGTGCCCAATAGTTCGTTGGACCCGGTACGGAACGACTTGTTGGAAGTTCGATTTGCAGATACGGGGAGTTTGGTCAGTGCTACCGGAGGGGAGTTGTACGGCTCTCTTCAAATCCGCGATACCGCTATCCCTTCGATTATGGGGCGCCTCAATACGATTGCGGGTACGATGATAGAACAGATCAACCGAATTCACTCTCAGAGTAATGGCACGGTAAACCGTACCGGTACGGTCACAAGTTCCAACGCCGTGACGGATCCCACTATAGCTCTTACGACCGCAGGTTTGCCTTTCTCAGTTACCGTGCCCGGCAGTTTCCAAATCGCGGTTTATGACTCTTCCGGAAATCTCATTGCAGGTGCTCCTTTTACGGTATCTATCAACGCAGGTGACTCGTTGAATGACTTAGCTTCCGCGATAAATGCTGTTGCGCCCGGAACGATTTCTGCCGTGGTGAATGCCGACAACACCCTGAGTATTTCTGCTGGTGCGGGCTATTCCTATACTTTTGCGAACGACACGGCGGGTATCCTAACGGCACTTGGAATTAACGGTTTGTTTACCGGTACCGACGCCCGTACCATTGCTGTGAATTCGGACATCATCGCCAATCCGGGGTTGTTGAGTTCTGGTTTTTCGCTTGACCCCTTGGCGACGGGAGACAATACGGCGGCGTTGCAGATGGCGGCTCTTCGAAATCAGTTGATTTTCGACAGTGGCTCATCTTCGTTTAACGACTACTATGAGTCCACCATTGCGCAACTGGGTGTTGAGGCGCGGGCAAACAATGTGGTTTTTCAGACTGAGACGGCTTTTGCAGACGATTTTGCTCGACGCCGGGAAGAAGTGTCTGGTGTCTCCATCGATGAAGAGGTGACTCAGTTGCTGCAGTATCAACGGGCATTTGAGGCAGCTGCTCGTTTGGTCACCGTCACTGACCGAATGTTAGATGCCTTGTTGGGTATGGGCGCGTAGACCTTTTTCTATCCACTTGTCTGTCGGCTACCATTCGTGAATAAGATTGTTGCCTCCCCTACACCTAAGTCTACACAGTATTCCTAAAAGTATTGCCATGTCGTGCCTGGCGGCACTCCTCGCAATGACAGCGGGGGAAGGCTTTCTATCCCTTGCGTGGGGTTCAGCCCCTTGTGTTCACCAGCATGCGCGGGGACTAGGGGGCATAGATAGATCAAACCTACCCATGACGCTATGCGTCAGTGCCTTCCTCTCAATAACCTTACAAAAAATAATCCTGTCTGCAATTGCTCATCCAATGCTCACCCAACATAACAAAAGATGCCAAAGCTACTGGACTTATACTCCCCATTTTTTCTTGCATGCGTTTCATGCTATGCTATTCGCTAAAATGTGCTTTCCGTTTGCTTATTACCATTGGAAATTTGTTTGGACAATTCGGTATATTATCTGACATGATTACCCATCTCGTGACAGCCGGTGTAATGATGGCAGGGTTAGGAGTTATCCTTGCTACGCTTTTGGCTATTGCCAACAAGAAACTCTATGTCTTTGAAGACCCCCGCATTGACGAGGTAGATGCGATGTTACCTCATGCCAACTGCGGCGCATGTGGTATGGCGGGATGCCGTGCCTTCGCGGAAGCAGTGGTTTCGGGGAAAATCCTTCCAGGTCAATGTACAGTCAACAGTCCGGAGATGATCCAGGCGATAGCGAATTTGCTGGGTGTTTCAGCCGGGTCTCGGGAAAAACGCGTGGCGCGATTGGCGTGTGCGGGCGGTAAACACGTTGCACGGGTTCGTGCGTTATACCGGGGGCTCAAGAGTTGTCGGGCCGCGTCTCTAGTGGCTGGTGGTGGGAAGGGTTGCGCATGGGGGTGTTTAGGTTTTGGTGATTGCAAAGATGCCTGCGATTTTGGTGCGATCACCATGAATGAGTTTGGGCTTCCGGAGGTCGACGTAGAAAAGTGTACTGCCTGTGGGGCATGTGTGACGGCATGTCCCCGTGGCTTATTTTCCATACACCCGGTGCACCATCGTCTCTGGGTGGCCTGTAAGAGCGAAGCCAAAGGCGAAGAGGCGGAAGCGGAGTGCGAGGTTGCGTGTACAGCCTGCGGCCGTTGTGTGATGGACGCACCCGAAGGACTGATCACCATCAAAAATAATTTGGCGACCATAGATTATTCCAAGAACCATTTGGCTTCTCCAGCTGCTATCCAACGGTGTCCGACAGGCGCCATCGTTTGGTTGGATGACGAAAAGGGCCCCATAAAAGGGGCGGCGGCGAAGCGGGTCGTGCGGCGTAGCCCATTGCCCGTTGAGCCATCGGTCCGGATTTGACTGTAACAACGTAGTGAAGTGTTTTTCCATACTATAAGTACGTTTACCGATAGAGGATAGAACCATGAAAGAGAAGACGAGCGAGTTTAAGTATCCGGGAATCCGTGAAGCAATGGACGGCAATACGGCTGTGATCATGTGCGAGCGGGAAGCGAGCGATGCTGCAGGCGCTTACCCCATTACCCCATCGACCCAAATGGGAGAGTATTGGGCAGAGGCCGCGGCGGCAGGACATATTAACATCTCGGGCAGGCCCCTGATTTTCGTGGAGCCGGAAGGAGAACATGCTGCAGCGGCGGTTACCGCCGGCATGTCCATGACGGGACTCCGCGCATGTAATTTCTCTTCAGGTCAAGGTATTGCTTACATGCACGAGTCTTTGTACGCTGCGGTCGGTAAACGTCTGACCTATATTTTGAACATCGGTTGTCGTGCAATGACCAAGGCAACCCTGAACGTTCACGCGGGGCATGACGATTATCATGCTATCGATGATACGGGGTTCTTTCAAGTCATGGGCAAGAACGTTCAAGAAACCTGTGACTTGAATATCATCGCTCATCGAATTGCTGAATTATCCTTGACTCCTGGTGCGGTCGGTCAGGATGGTTTCTTGACGACACACCTTATCGAGTCGCTGATGTTACCTGAACGGGAGCTGATTGAGGAATACCTGGGGCGTCCGGATGACATTATTGATTGTCCGACTCCTGCACAGAGGCTGATGTTTGGTTCCAAACGTCGTCGGATCCCGGAATTGTGGGATGTTGATAATCCTGTGATGGCGGGTACGGTGCAAAATCAAGATTCTTATATGCAAAGTGTGGCTGGGCAGCGTCCGTTCTTTTTCGACCACGTGGCGGAACTTGCGGATCAAGCCATGGAGGAGTTCTATCGTCTTACCGGTCGTCGTTATCGGCGGGTTTCTGGGTATCGAGTGGAAGATGCGGACTATGTCTTGATGGGACAGGGCAGTGTAGTGCCCAATTGCGAAGCTGTAGCGGATTACCTGCGGGAGACGCGCGGACTCAAAGTCGGCGTAATAAATCTGACGATGTTCAGACCGTTCCCGGGTGATTTGTTAGGGCATATGCTGAAAGGTAAGAAAGGGGTGTGCATCCTCGAACGTACCGATCAGCCTCTCGCCGAAGACTTGCCGCTGATACGCGAGACGCGAGCAGCTCTCTTGAAGTGCATGGAAAATGGAAAATCCAACGGCAAAGCGCTGCCTTATCCTAAGTATGCGGTTTATAAAGAAGCCACGGATTTGCCGCCGCTGTACTCCGCGTCATTTGGTATGGGCAGTCGTGATTTACAGCCGGAGGCACTTATCGGCGCAGTAGAAAATATGCTGCCGAACGGCAAACAAAAGAAGATGTTCTATCTTTCGATAGATTTTGTTCATGAAAAGCCGTTTACTCCCAAACAAGAGATCTATGAGCAACAATTGCTTGAAGCGTATCCACATATCAAGGATCTTGCGATTCATGGCAGTGAAAACCCCAACTTGATGCCGAAGAATAGTATCACCGTGCGATTCCACTCCATCGGGGGTTGGGGTGCGATCACGACCGGTAAGAATCTTGCTATGACGTTGTTTGACTTGCTGGGATATCACATTAAAGCGAATCCCAAGTACGGTAGTGAAAAGAAGGGGCAACCCACGACGTACTACCTGTCGGCAGCACCGGAACCCATTCGGATTAACTGTGAGTACTATTATGTGGATGTGGTGCTGTCGCCTGACCCCAATGTTTTCAGTCATTCGAATCCTTTGGCAGGCCTTAAGAAAGGTGGGGTGTTTATTATCCAAAGCGAGTTGGAGTCGCCCGAACAGGTATGGAATCAGCAGATTCCGAAGCGTTACCAGCAGATGATCATCGACAACGACATTCGGGTGTTCTATGTTGATGGGTTTAAGATCGCTCGCGAAGTGGCAACGGATCCTGAGTTGCAATTTCGCATGCAGGGTATTGCCTTCATGGGCGCATTCTTCGCCGCGTCGCCTGTGATGAAGCAAGCGAATCTTTCAGAAGATGCTTTGTTCCGGGCTATTGAGGCACAGCTGCAGGCGAAGTTTGGTTCCAAAGGCAAGCGGATCGTTGACGACAACATGAAAGTGGTACGCCGTGGCTTCACCGAGCTACACGAGATATACAACAAAGTTGTGAGCGACGTCATTGTAGAGCCGGTGCGCAAAGAGCCGTTACTTCCGGTTATGTTGAAACATATGCCGAAGAGCGATGCGCCCGTAACGGATATTCATCGGTTCTGGGAACAGACCGGAAGTCTTTATGCGACGGGTCGGGTAAACGACAATTTGGCTGACCCGTTTGCGGCAATGAGCTGTATTCCAGTGGCAACCGGTATTTTCCGGGATATGACAGGTATTCGCTTCGAACATCCGGAGTGGATCCCTGAAAAATGCACCGGGTGTGGCAACTGCTGGACGATATGTCCCGATTCCGCGATTCCAGGTCTAGTAAACACTCTGGCTGATGTGTTGGAGACTGCTGCAAAACGAGTAGAAAAAACAGTTGGACCTGTCAAGTATGTCCGTCGGTTGTTACCTTTTGTCGAGAGAAAGTGGCGCGAAAAATTGGCGGCGGGCACAGAGAATGATTCTGTGGTGACCCACCTGACTGCAGCCGTTGAGGAGGCGCTAGAGCAGAGCTCCCTAACAGGCAGTGACCGTGCCGCTCTCGAAAAAGAGATAGAGGATATGATTTCTATCTTGCGAGAGTTTAAGTTTGCGGTCACCAAGCCCTATTTCACCTTGAAAGAAAAGGATGAGAAGGGAAGCGGCGGCTTGCTTTCCATTACCATCGATCCGTACACGTGCAAAGGTTGTATGGAATGCGTCCGTGTATGTCCTGATGATGCGTTGCGGGTTGTGACTCAAACTCCAGAGACGATAGACAAACTTCGCAAGAATTGGGAATTCTGGCTCGACTTGCCCAATACCAAACCAGAGTTCATTCGAGTGGAAGATCTCGAGGAGGCTGTTGGGGCACTTGAGACTATTCTGTTAGACAAGAAAGTCTACAAGTCTATGGTCGGCGGCGATGGTGCCTGTTTGGGTTGCGGTGAGAAGACTGCTTTGCATCTCTTTACAGCGACCGTAGAGGCGTTAATGCAGCCCCGTGTGAAAAAACACGTAGCGAAACTCGATGACTTGATTACACGTTTAGAGCGCCATATTCGGCTGAAGTTAGCCGAGTCTCTGGATGTGGGTGATACAGCCGCCATGGAGAAAGCACTTCTTGCTCTGCAGGATAAAGAGCTCACGCTTTCTAACCTTACGTCTGTAATGGATGGCATGAAGACCAGCAAACCGCTCGATAGTGAGTGGTTGAAGCGAGTGACCCAGACACTGGCAAAGCTGAAGCAGTTGAAATGGAAATACACCAACGGGGTTACGGGGCTCGGACGCTCCAGCATGGGCATGATCAACGCCACGGGGTGCACTTCGGTGTGGGGTTCGACGTACCCCTATAATCCGTATCCGTTCCCGTGGGCGAACCATCTTTTCCAAGACTGCACATCGGTTGCCATGGGCGTTTTTGAGGGTCACATGGCGAAGATGGCGGAAGGTTTCAAAGCGATCCGAATGGCGGAACTTGAGTTAGAGGGCAAATATAACCCCGCGGAACACGATGAGTTCTTGCGTTATTTTAACTGGACTCAGTTCTCTGACGAGGAGTTCTATTTGTGTCCGCCCGTGGTTGCCGTGGGTGGTGATGGTGCCCTCTATGACATTGGGTTCCAAAACCTTTCTCGGTTGATGATGTCTGGAAAACCGATCAAAGTTTTCTGCGTTGATACGCAAGTCTACTCGAACACCGGTGGTCAAGCGTGTACTTCCGGTTTCTTTGGCCAAATCTCGGATATGGCTCAGTATGGGAAAGCCATTAAGGGTAAGCAGGAAATCCGCAAAGAAATCGGTCTCATTGGCATGGCGCATCGTACGACGTACGTGTTGCAAGGCAGCATCGCCAATACGGGACATCTGATTGAGGGCTTTATTCAAGGGCTCATGGCGAAGCGTCCCGCGATCTTCAATGTCCATTGCCCGTGCATGCCTGAACACGGTATTGGTGACGACATGGCGAAATTCCAAGCGAAATTGGCGTTGGAATCTCGCGCTTATCCGATTTTCCGTTATCACCCGGACAAAGGTAAGACACCGGCGGAGTGCTTTGATCTCGATGGGAATCCGTCATTGGACGACCCATGGCCCAAATACACATTAACGTACGTGGACGAAGAAGGAAAGCCGGCTTCGATGGAAGTGCCGTTGACCTTTGCTGATTTTGCTTTGTCTGAGGCACGTTTCCGTAAACATTTCAAGAATGCGCCGCGTGATACGTGGAATGACGACATGATTCCTCTAGCGGAATATATCGAACTTTCCGCAGATGACCGTGAGGGGAAGATTCCCTTTATTTGGGCAGTTGATAAGAAGGGACGTCTTACCCGAGTCGTCGTCGCGGAACCTATGGTGAAATCGACAGAAGAACGTAGGGATTTTTGGACTATGCTGAAGGCGTTGGCGGGTGTTGGAGAAAAAATCGACGTGGAAGCGATTGCCAATCAAGCCCGCTCAGAAGTTGTCCAGCGTCTTACGGCGGGATTGTTACAATTGGCAGGTGCTGCCGGCGTTGCGTCTGTGCCCGCGGTGAGCGTAAGCGCTCCCGTTTCCATGGTCAGTGCAGGCGGCAACGGCAGTTCAGAATCTTCAGGAGGAACAAACGTGAGTGCGCAAGCGAGCGATGATGGATATGTACCCCCATTCTTGAATTCGGCGGAATGCACCGGATGCGGAGAATGTGTGTTGGTAAACCCGAAGATCTTTGGTTGGAACGAGAAGAAACAAGCAGTCATCATTGATCCCAAAGGTGGACCTTACAAGGACATCGTTAAGGCTGCTGAAAAATGTGCAGCCCGTGTGATTAAGCCAGGTCTGCCAGCAGACCGTTCGGAAAAAGGTATTGACAAGCTGATTCAACGAGCGGAAAAGTTCAATAAGTAACAGAATCATTTTCTTGCAGCGCAAACGGATCTGGATTACTGGCGGCACATTCCTGCCTGAAGAGGTGGGGTGTTGCCCAATGAGGACGCAATGAGTCTCGCAAGTCAATGGACGGGTGTGAAAACATTTCCCCGAGGGATTCATCCGCCGGAATTTAAGGAGATGACGGAAGATAAGCCGATTCGACGATTGGCTTTTCCTCCGGAACTTATCATTCCGTTGTCGCAACACACTGGCGCCCCAGCAAAACCGATTGTGCGCGAGGGGCAGGAGGTAGTCCGCGGGGAACCTATTGCCGAGCCGAGTGGTTTTGTCTCGGTTCCTATGCACGCACCGGCAACGGGCGTGATAGAAAAGATCGGCTTAGCTCGCGATGCACGGGGCACGATGTCACCGGCGATTTTTTTGAAAGCCTATCCCGGCGCCACCCAGGAAGTACTGTACGGTAAAGATGTCAATGTAGACGCATTGTCTCGTGAAGAGTTAATTAAGGCGGTGCAATCTACGGGGGTGGTCGGACTTGGCGGGGCTGCATTTCCGACACATGTTAAGTTGGCTGTACCGGAAGGCAAATCGGTGGATACGGTCATTGCCAATGGTTGTGAATGTGAGCCGTACTTAACGACGGACTACCGCGTGATGTTGGAGTATCCTGCGGACATTATCAAGGGCCTTCAGATCATCATGAAAGCGATGGGCGTGCAGCGCGGTATCATTGGCGTTGAGGATAACAAGCTCAAAGCAGTCGAGGCACTAACTCCTCACTTGCCTGCTGATGGTTCTATTAGCGTGCAGGTGTGTAAGACCAAGTATCCTCAAGGCGCAGAGAAAATGTTGGTGAAAGCCTTGCTGGGCAGAGAAGTGCCCTCGGGCGGACTACCGATTGACTGCGGGGCAGCCGTGTTTAACGTGGCGACGCTGGCGCAGATCGGGGAATTATTACCTCGAGGTCAAGGACTGATAGAACGGGTCATTACGATTACAGGTCCGGGAGTGACACGCCCGGGGAACTTCATGACGGCACTAGGCACGCCGTTGCGTTATGTGCTTGATTTCTGTGGTTACAAAGGCGATGACCTTGCAGAAGTGATTCTAGGGGGCCCCATGATGGGTGTCTCCATCGGTACGGTTGACATTCCTATTACCAAGGGGATCACGGGGGTATTGGTCATGACGCGGGATGCTCTGCCTAGCGCCCTAGCGGATTTGGCAACCGATGAGACACGTGCCCTTCCGTGTATCCGATGTGCTTCATGCGTCAAGGCTTGTCCGATGGGGCTCAATCCCTCTGCGCTAGGCGCGCTGGGGCGGAAGGGCGAGTATGAGGACATGGCAAAGCATTATCATTTATTTGACTGTTTTGAGTGCGGTAGTTGTTCGTATGTGTGTCCAAGCAGCATTCCGCTTGTGCAATATTTTCGTATTGCAAAAGCTGTTGTGCGGCAGAAACAGGCAGCGGCGAAGTCTTAGTCCAGAAAGGATAGGAAGTACGTGACGACGTTTGAATATCCTGCGGTGGAGTTGCGCACCTCGCCTCACATTAAGAGCGAGATTACCACGCCGATAATTATGAGGAACGTGGTGTACGCGCTGCTTCCCCTTGTTATCTATGCGTTTGTATTGTTTGGCTTGAGCGCTCTCAGCCTCATAATCGTCACGACAGCAGTCTGTGTTATCACGGAGTACGTTTTTTGTCTTTTGAGCAATCGTCCTTCCACGTTGTCCGACTGGAGCGCCGTCATTACGGGCATTTTATTAGGCTTGGTATTACCTCCCGGGTTTCCCCTGTGGATGGCGGCAGTGGGCGCGTTTTTTTCGATTGCAATCGGAAAGGTTCTTTTTGGGGGCCTAGGTTATAATGTGTTTAATCCAGCGCTTGTAGGGCGAGCATTCCTCCAAGCAGCATTTCCTACGTCGATCACCAGTTGGACTCCCGCATTTTTTGCCGGCCGATTTACCAGTTTTATCCCATCAACCCTGGCGTTACCGTTTGGCAAACCTCCGTCATTGACTCAATTCATTCAGGAGAGGGCTGTGGACGGATTTTCCGGAGCGACGCCGCTGGCGCTTTTTAAGTTTCAAGGGATCACCACCGACTCGTTCAAATTGTTTACCGGTATGATATCCGGTTCTGCGGGCGAAACGTGCGCCCTGTTGATCCTGTTGTGTGGGGCTTATCTGGTAGTTCGTAACATGTTGGATTGGCGGATTACGGCAGGGGTTTTGCTCAGCGTATTTCTGTTGAGCGGCATTTTTTATGTATTAAATCCGCAACGTTATCCATCGCCGTTTTTTATGTTATTTTCGGGCGGTTTGATGCTAGGTGCTGTTTTTATGGCAACGGACATGGTCACCTCGCCCACAACTCCATTGGGTGTGTGGATTTTTGGAGTTGCGATTGGTGTCATCACTGTCGTAATTCGTTTAAAGGGCGGCTTACCTGAAGGGGTTATGTACGCCATCTTGATTGCTAATGCATTCGTTCCCCTTATAGAAAATCTTACGCAGCCCCGCGTGTACGGGACGGTTAAGAGAAAAGAGACGGTTAAGACATGACTATAGCAGAATTACAGGCTATGCCCGTAGTAAAACCTCAGCGGACCAGCGCTGTGCGCATGGTAACCGTATTGGGACTGATTTCTACGATTTGTGGTTTGGTGATTGTGCTGGCTTACTCGCTCACGATTTCGGCGATCCGCGCGAATTTGGCTCAGATCGCGCGAGATGCTGTTTTGGAGGTTTTGCCCCAAGCGAAACAAATGAAGATTTTTGAAGTGCGTGATACGGGAGAGATTTCAAAAGTCTCCGGTATGGAAGGGGACTTGCCCAAAATCTTTGCCGGTTACGACGAAAAGGGCAATCTGGTTGGGGTTGCGTTTCAAGCGCGAGGACGAGGATATGCGGATTTGATAACGGTAATGTGCGGATACGTGCCGGACAAGCAGTGCATTTCAGGTTTTAAGGTGTTGGAATCGAAAGAGACTCCCGGTTTGGGGGATAAAATAGCGACAGACCCGGGTTTTCTAGCGAATTTCAAAGAACTGGATGTTTCGCTCGGCCCTGATCAGCAAAGTTTGGCGCATCCGGTTGAAGCCGTCAAGAATGGTTCAAAAACGGAGAAGTGGCAAATTGACGGTATTTCCGGCGCTACCATTTCCTCTAAGGCGGTGGCGCGAATGTTGACCGAAACGGCTTCTCATATTATACCCATTATAGTGAAAAACCTGGAAGTCCTGAGAAAGGGATAGACGAGATGGCGGGGAAGAATGCGGAAAACGTATACAGCGAAGCCTTGAAGCGGGGGGTATGGCAGGAAAACCCTGTTTTCGTTCAGGTGCTGGGCTTATGTCCGACACTTGCCGTATCGAACAGCGTCAAGAATGCGCTTGCCATGAGTCTTGCGGTACTTTTCGTGCTTGTCTGTTCGAACGTTTTGGTTTCTTTAGTGCGTAAGATAGTGGTACGCGAAGTAAGGATAGCGATATTCATTCTGATTATCGCAACGTTTGTGACGGTTGTCGATTATATTATTCAAGCTGTAAGCGTGCCTTTGTATAAAGCGATGGGATTGTTTATTTCATTAATTGTCGTTAATTGCATTATTCTGGGACGTGCTGAAGCTTTTGCGTCACGAAATACAGTATTTCGATCCATGTTGGATGGAGTGGGGATGGCATGCGGCTTTAGCCTTGCGTTGTTGGCATTGGGTACCGTCCGTGAAGTCTTAGGTGCGGGGACTTTTTTGGGATTTCATCTGTTCGGATCGAATTACGAACCCTGGGTGATTTTTCTTTTGCCCAGCGGCGGCTTTTTTACCCTTGCAACGTGGTTGCTGGTCTTTGCGTGGTGGAAGGAAAGAAGTAACCGTCGTCGAGAACAGGAAGCGGCAAAATCATGAATAACGTCTCGTTGCCTTATATCTTCATCGATGCGTTGCTGATCAATAATTTCGTGTTAAGTGTCTTTTTGGGACTATGTCCGTTCATCGGCGTGTCCGGACGTTTTGACACGGCTTCGCGGATGGGTATCGCCGTGATTTTTGTAATGCTTATCAGTTCGGCGGTAGCGTTTGGTATCAACAAGATCCTCATAGCAACCGGCACGGAATACCTTCGTATCATTTCGTATATCGTGGTCATTGCCTCCATGGTGCAACTTGTCGAGATGTTTCTAAAGAAGACCAGTCCCACCATTTTTCGTGCCATGGGAATCTATCTGCCTTTGATTACCACGAATTGCGCGGTGCTGGGCGTGGCGATGCAACAAACCCGTCGTGAATACGATTTTGCCCATGCCATTGTTTATACATTAGGTTCCGGACTCGGTTTTGCCCTTGCTCTGGTGGTCATGTCGACCATACGCGAGAGACTGGAATTAGCGGATATTCCGGGCGTGGCACGCGGTACCGCTTTGGTGCTGATGATTGCAGGTATTCTCTCGATGGCATTCATGGGATTTGCAGGGCTGGGAGGTTGACCCAGTGTTAATGGTCATCATCGCTTCGTGTGCCATTTTTGTGTTGATGCTCGTATGGGTGTTTATTGACCGTTGGTACCGAACAAGTATGGGTGATGGTATCGACAGCTGTGAGTTGCCGCGGCATGAATGCTGTCATTGCCTTATGATGGATTCTTGTGCCGTTGACCGATCCTCTTGTTCTTCTCCTAATTCGAAATAATTCACTTCTTTTTGGAGCCCCAAAAGCATGTTCCCGATACGTAAAAAGGTAGAGCTTGCAGAAAGGATCAAGGAGTTTGATGTTGAAGCGCCCTTGGTAGCTAAGAAAGCCAAGCCGGGGAATTTTGTGCTTGTTCGTGCTGAAGAAACAGGGGAAAGGATTCCTTTAACGATAGCAGATAGTGACCCAACGCGTGGGACTATTACCCTTGTCGTTCAGGAAGTAGGCGATACCACGATCAAGATCGGCGCCATGAATCCTGGGGATGTTTTGTTGGATGTGGTAGGTCCTTTGGGAAAAGATCGTGAAATTTCGGGCGGTGGACGCACGATCTGTTGTGTAGCCGGCGGTTTGGGTGTTGCTCCCATGTATCCGCAGACCAAGGCGTATCATCTAGCCGGCAACCGAGTCATCTCTATTATCGGTGCGCGGAGTAAGTCGTTATTGTTTTGGGTCGATCGCATGGAAGCCGTCAGTGACCGTGTTATTGTCGCGACGGATGACGGGTCATCGGGGAGAAAGGCATACGCAGCGCAGATTCTGGAGGAACTTCTGGCGGGCGGTGAGCGAATTGATGAAGCTGTAGCAATAGGTCCTGTCCCGCATATGCGCGCGGTAACGGAAGTCTGCAAGAAATACAATGTGCCGGTAATTGTCAGTCTGAACCCTATTATGGTGGATGGCACGGGCATGTGCGGGGGTTGCCGTGTTTCGGTGAATGGTAGCGTTAAATATGCTTGTGTTGATGGTCCTGAGTTCGATGGCGCGGCGGTGGATTTTCAAGAACTGATGACCCGCTTGGGGTCGTATCGTGATATCGAAAAGGAAAAACCTGCTCGTGAAACTAAGGCTTTGCGGGAACACGCCTGCCGTTTGGAAGAGTTGGCCGCTGCGCTCGAATTGCGCGAGGACCATAGCAAAACCGACCCAAAATATTTCGAGGATTTAGCCACAGCGTATGTGCTACGTTCCGTGTCCCGAATTGTTTCGGGTGAGAACCGTTTTGATGAGGTAGCTCCTGGTCTGACTCGTTTACAGGCGCAACTGGAGGCGGCGCGCTGTCACGTATGCGCGAATCCTACCTGCATGGCGGGATGCCCTGTTGAAATAAATATCCCAGGCTTTATTAGAGCGATTCAAGAGGACGATCTTCCGCGGGCCGCGCGTATTTTGAAAGAAAAAAACAATTTGCCGGCAATTTGTGGTAGGGTTTGTCCTCAAGAAACGCAGTGTGAGCGGGTATGCATTCTTTCCAAATTTGAGCGCCCGGTGGCGATTGGTGCGCTAGAACGTTTTGTGGCTGATTGGGAAGCAGAACACGGCGTGAAAATTCCCGAACCTGCTCCGCCAACGGGTCAAAAGGTCGCAGTCGTTGGTTCGGGACCCGGCGGTTTGACCTGCGCGGGTGATCTAGCTCGAATGGGTTATCAAGTGACTGTCTTTGAGGCGTTCCATGAGCCGGGCGGTGTACTACGTTATGGTATTCCATCTTTTCGTCTTCCGAGAGCAGTGCTCGATAGAGAAATTGATTATCTAAAAGCGTTAGGTGTGGAGATCAAAACCGATGTTGTCGTCGGGAAGACATTGAATATAGACGATCTATTTCAAGAGGGTTACGAGGCCATTTTTATTGCCGTGGGTGCAGGCGCGCCGGTTTTCTTGAACATACCCGGTGAGAACTTAATCGGTGTGTTTTCCGCAAATGAGTTGCTGACGCGAGTGAATTTGATGAAAGCCCATGACCCGGATTATGCAACGCCTGTCCGAGTGGGGCGGAAGATCGCTGTAATAGGCGCTGGCAATGTTGCGATGGATGCTGCTCGAACAGCGTTGAGACTGGGCGCTGAACGCGTAACCATCGTCTACCGCCGTTCGGAAGCGGAAATGCCTGCACGTGCCGCGGAAATTGAACATGCGAAAGAGGAAGGGGTTCAGTTTGAACTATTGGCAGCTCCTGTGGAGATTCTTGGGGACGAGAAGGGATGCGTTGTTGGCTTGAAATGTGTCCGTATGACGTTGGGTGAGCCCGACGAATCTGGACGTCGTCGTCCCGTCCCCGTTCCGAATTCGGAGTTTGTGATCGAGTGTGATATGGTGATACCCGCTTTGGGAACACGTGCCAATCCGTTGCTTACCTCAAGTGTGCCCCAACTCCAGATCAACAAGTATGGCAACATTGTGGTTGATGAGAAGACCGGGGCAACTTCTATCCCCGGTGTCTATGCGGGTGGTGACATCGTCATTGGTGCCGCTACGGTTATAGAAGCCATGGGCGCCGGGAAGCGCTCGGCAAGAGCCATAGATGAGTACTTGACAGCAAAAAGACATGCCTCTTGTCCGAAGTAAACAATACAATCATAAGCTCCCGTAACGAATTCATTCTTATCTTTTGTCTTTCCTTCGAATAAATTCCCCGCTCGGAAATGTTTTTAGTATACGTAGAAAGGCAGGCAGGGTTGAAAAGTCCTTGTTTTCTTATCTGGTGTGTTTTGATGCTAATTCTTGGCTGTAGCTCGGAACGCATGGTCAGCCAAGATAAGAAGGGATTTCCACAGACAGAGGCGGCATCTCGAGAGGGTTCCCCTATGGTAGAGAGCGGCAAAATAAAGGATATGTCGGATGAGGAATGGCAAACTTGTCTCACGCCGGAACAGTTCTACGTGACAAGACGACGCGGTACCGAGCCGCCCTTTACAGGGCGATTCTATAATCATAAAGCAGAGGGTACCTATGTTTGCGTGTGTTGCAGATCGAAACTATTTTCTTCCGAAACGAAATACGAGTCGGGCACGGGTTGGCCGAGCTTTTGGATGCCTTTTGATCGGGACAGTGTAGAACTGAGAGAGGACAGGAGCCACGGTATGGTACGCACGGAAGTGGTTTGTGCAGTCTGTGGAGCGCATTTAGGACATGTTTTTGACGATGGTCCTCCGCCTACTGGTAAACGATACTGTATAAACTCGCTTGCTTTGGATTTTGAAGAGCGAAAACCTGAAACGAAATAAGACACGTATTCCCACCCAAGTTTCATTTTAACTAGTTCGACTTCCGCGCGGGGCCTTTAAAAGACCTTTGTTTTGTTTTCTGCTCATGGGGTCAAAGGAAAGATCATTTTACCAACGACCGCAATGTGCATAGGTTCAAAATCGTTTGGCAGTGGATCGAAGAGGAGGACCTGGGCTTATACGCCCGGCTGTCATTGCGAGGAGCGAGTCCCCGAAGCGACGAAGCAATCCCCTTAACCGCGAAGCGCAAGAGTACCTGAGGTAGGGTTATCCCTCGCAGGCAAGAATGCCTGCGCTACCATTGGCAGTTATCCTCTGGTACCCGAGGGGATTGCCACGTCGTGCCTGCCGGCACTCCTCGCAATGACAGGGGGCAGGCTGTAAGCGCAAGAAGACGTAGCACGGAAAAACGAGTTAATCCCAAGTGGTCAAAGAGCTTCGCAATGTAAACGTACCTCTGGGTGCCACGGGTTGCTGCGTTTCTTTTAATGACTTTCATGGAAAATCCTCTCTCAAATTCCTGAACCCAACATAACAAAAACTGCCAGCGGCACTGGACGAAGGCACTATGTTGTATCTCGTGACTAATTCTGTCAGACTCTCTACCGGTGGCGTTTGCTGGTTTTGTCTGCGGGATTAAATCTGGGATTTTTGAAAAAAAAGATTTTCGGAGGGGAACCCTATGAACAAAATGCTATGCATGTTGTGTGTGACAGGTACAGTCTGCGCCTCTGTTTTTGCGGATGACAACACGTTTCGCGATATTTATCCTGACACGTGGGTTGCCACCGATGCTTTGGGCAGGGTTATGCCGGATGCGGACGTCGTAGGGCTTCCCAAAAACGATCAACCGCGGGTGGTGGGGATTTTTTATATTACGTGGCACAGTGATTGGCATGCGACTAGGAAGAGTCCCTATACCGCAGACGTAAGCAAAATTCTTAAAGCAGACCCTAGCGCGAGATTGGATGCCCACCATCCGTTATGGGGCGCGGAACCTTCATATCATTGGGGAGAGCCTGAACTGGGGTATTTCCTAAGTAAAGATGAGTATGTCATTCGGAGAGATATGTCCATGCTTTCCGATGCGGGGGTGGATGTTCTGGTGATGGACGTTACCAACGCAGTATGTTATTGGGAGGAGTGGGACACTCTTTTTAATGTCATGCTAAAAATGAGGGCGGAGGGGAACAAAGTTCCCCAGTTTTGTTTTTGGGCATTTAACGGTCCCTGCATCACGGTTGTCCAAGATTTATACGAGCGGATTTACAAGGAAGGTAAATACAAGGATCTTTGGTTTTATTGGAAGGGTAAACCTCTTTTGCTTTACAACGGTACTCCAAACGTTGACGCGAACGGTGTGGGAATCAAACATCCGAACAGGCATTACGATCCCGCGGCAAAGACAGACCCTAATCATCCCCACTATGGAGATCCCCGATTTACAGAGGAGTTCTACAGCGATTATACCCAAGAGGTGAAGGATTTCTTCACGCTCAGAACGATGTGGTGGGGCTATTATAAGTGGGCGGGTAAACGCGCCGTCGGCACGGAAGGATATTGGAGTTTTGGGTATGACCTTGGCGACCCGCGGGTAAAAGGCATGGACCCTGATGCCCTAGTCTCCCCGTGGGAGGGCGTCAAAGAACAGGCAGCCGTGACCCCAGCGCAACATTCCTCAACATGCATCGGTAAGAGCTGGTCTCGGGAATACGGGGAACCTGAACTGAACGAGTACGATTTGCCAGTGCCGACTTATGTCCCTTGGTTGGGCAAGACCGTCGAACATCCTGAGGGCTACGGTATTTATTTCCAAGAGAGATGGGATGAAGCCATCAAGGCACAGCCCCAGTTTCTATACATTAATGATTGGAACGAGTGGACAGCGGGCAAATATCAGCCCGGTGAGGGAAAAACAGTTCCATTTATGCGTCGTAATAATTCCTTTTTCTTTGTAGACCAATACAACGCGGAGTTTAACCGTACCATACAACCGATGAAGGGCGGCTATACGGACAATTATTACATGCAAATGGTGCAGAATATCAGGCGGTACAAAGGCGTGCGACCTATTCCGAGACTCAGTGGCTTTTCGTCAATTGATATCGACGGTCAATTCGATGATTGGAAAACTGTATTAACGGAGTATCGTGACACGGTTGGAGATACGATACATCGTGACTATCCCGGCTACGGCGGTTTACATTACACGGATAATTCGGGCAGAAACGACATTATTACGAGCAAGGTTGCGGTGAGCGCGGACAAGTTGTTTTTTTACGTCGAGACGCGCGAACCAATGATCGCGTGTACTGACCCTCGTTGGATGTTGCTTTTTATTGATTCTGATAATCGGCATGAAACAGGCTGGGAAGGATATGATTATATTGTCAATTCCAAGATAATTGACCAAAACACTGCGGCTATCATGAAATTTGACGCGGGAGGAGCCGAGAATCGGTGGAAAGAGATCGGACAAGTACGATTTGCTTCTGCCGGGAACGCTTTGGAGTTATCGATACCGCGGGCAATGATCGGGTTGGAAGGGAATAGTTTCGTTTTTGATTTTAAGTGGGCAGACAATCCATCAAGTATTGACGACATCATCGCGATTTGTACCTCAGGCGATACAGCGCCGAATCGGCGGTTCAATTACAGATGCGTATGGAAAATGGAATGAGTCATCGGCCGGGGCAAGTTTTGGGTGTACGGATCGCGTCATTACTTAAGAATTGAGTTTTTATTTCATGCAAAAATAAAGTCGGGTGTTTGACTGGCCTGTCTTTTCTGATATACTTTCATGCTGGGCGGTATGCTAGGCATCTCGCTAACTATCCTTCTGTTTTTGCATGGTAACATAGGCTATACATACGAATTGAGGACAGAGTAGTGCGCCGATTCTTTTCTTTACTTCCAGGACTTTTTTCTCACGACATGGGGATCGATCTGGGCACGGCAAACACCCTTGTCTATGTACGAGGTCAGGGCATTGTGCTGAGTGAGCCGTCTGTGGTGGCGGTGAACAAAGATACGGGCAAAGTGCGCGCAGTAGGCAACGAAGGGAAAAACATGATCGGTAGAACGCCGGGAAACATCGTTGCCATAAGGCCCATGAAAGACGGCGTTATAGCCGATTTTGAAATCACGGAAGCCATGCTGCGCCATTTCATACAAAAGGTACACAATCGTCGGCGGCTGGTCTGGCCGCGCGTGGCAATTGGTGTGCCTTCCGGCATTACAGCGGTGGAGCGGCGTGCGGTCATTGAGAGTGCTCTCCAAGCGGGCGCCAAAAAAGTATATACCATTGAGGAACCCATGGCAGCGGCGATAGGGGCCGGTTTGCCGGTGGACGAACCTCAAGGGTCTATGATAGTAGACATTGGTGGGGGTACAACGGAGGTCGCGGTTATCTCGTTAGGCGGCATTGTTTTTTGTAAGTCCGTGCGCATCGCGGGAGACGAAATGGATCAGGCGATCATTCAACATCTGAAACGCACGTATAACATGATGGTAGGAGAGCGTACGGCAGAAGAGATCAAAATTGCCATCGGGTCGGCGTTCCCCTTGAAAGAAGAATTGGAGATGCAGGTGAAGGGACGTGACCAAGTGATGGGACTTCCCAAGATCCTTACCATTACTTCGGAAGAGATTCGTGAAGCCCTCCGGGAACCTGTGACGGCGATCGTAGACGCTGTACGGGTGACATTAGAGCGTACCCCTCCGGAATTGTCTGCTGACATTGTGGACCGAGGCGTCGTCTTGGCAGGAGGCGGCGCTTTGTTGCGTGGACTGGACCAGTTGCTTTCGAAAGAGACAGGACTTCATGTAACGGTGGCAGAGGATCCTCTTACGGCGGTGGCTCTTGGGGCGGGTAAGTACGTTGAAGGGCTGAGATACGATCGCGATGAGGAGTGAAACTGAGCATCCTTGTTCACTCTCCGACGCATACAGCGGAATCGTGCCGCGTTCCTTCTAGCGGCGATAGTCGTTTTGTGTCTTTCTTCGTTGGGCGTGGGTTTTCGAGGCGCCAAGATTTTTGAGGCACTTCGTTCCGGCGTTTCTGTAGTGGTCTATCCCTTTCAGAAGGGTTTCCGTATGGTGGAGGATGCCCTGTCTTATACTTCCGGATTGGTCTTTTCCTATCACGAAGCCAGAAAAGAAGTACAAGACTTAAAGGCGCGTCTCGCAGAGACCACACTTGACGAAGCGACGCTTCGGGAGTTGTGGGCGGAGAACCGGCGGCTTCGTACCATGTTGGACTTTCAGCGTGCGGAGAGCCGATTCGTACTTTTGCCTGCAAAAGTTATTGGTAGATTTGAAGGAACGTTGGTAATCGACGTGGGGGAGCTGCAAGGCATTGTGCCCATGATGTGTGCCATAACGCCCGATGGGGTGGTGGGGGTTGTGGCTAAAGTGGAGCCGTTTCAGTCTTATGTTTATACGTTACACAACGCCGAGTGCCGGGTGGGAGCCATGATTGCGCGAAACCGTGTGATGGGAATGGTTCATGGGAGTGGAAGTGATTTTACGCATATTTGCCGGATGCAATACATCGATATGAAAGACGATGTTCAAATAGGCGATTTGGTTGTGACAAGCGGGGGGCCTGTGTTTCCGCCGAACATTCCTATAGGCAAAGTCACGGCACGTTTTGGAGGGGGCGCCCTCTTGCAGGGTGCTTATGTCGCACCATCTGCAAACATCTATGCGGTGGAAGAGCTTTTCTTACTAAAACGTTTTCAACGAAATCCTGCAGATCTGACTGGTCAAGAGGGCTCTGTTACGGTTGACGAGTTTCGGGTTGGGGGTGACCCCTTGCCAGACTTGAGAACCCTGCAGGAACAGTTAGCGCCATGAGTTTCGGTATGTTTGATTTTTGGTGTGTTTGCGAGGTTGACGTCACAAGAAGCGATAATTAGATATGCGAAAGTATGTAGTTTGGTTTGCAATGGTTGTTTTTGCCGCCTTGCTGGAAACAACGTTATGGGAAAAGTTGCGGCTTTTTGGCGTTTTACCGGATATGATGGTGCTCCTGGTAGTCTATTTTGCGTTGCGAGAGGGTGAAGAATGGGCGATGTTCACCGCCGTGTTGGGTGGGTTATTTCAAGACGTGGCAGGCGATACGCTTGTAGGTCATCACATCCTAGGACTTGCCATTGTTGGATATATTGTGGGGAGGGTGAGTACGCGGCTTGTGACGGAGCACCCTGTCGTGAAGGTGGGGCTCGTGTTCTTATCGGGGTTGTGCGGCGGTTTGTTCTTCCTAGGAATCGAATATGTGTTGAAACCAACCATTCCGATAGTCAGTTTGATTCTTGCTGAGGTTATTCCGGCGGCATTTTACACATCTTTACTGACGCCGGTAGTTTTTGGGTTGGTGGAACGAATTGTCGGAAGATTCTGGACGGCACCCGTCATTGTGACCGAATGAACGCATCACGAGAAAACAAACTTCCACTTCCTTTTACTCTACGCTCCTATATTTTGATCGGGGCTTTGTATGCGGTTGCGGTTGTCCTCATTCTCCGACTGGGATATCTACAGATCGATCAAGGTCCCTATTATGCCGATAAAGCGGAGCGTAATCGATTAAGGGAAATTCCGTTGAAAGCACAGCGGGGAGCGATCTATGGCCGCACTCCTGACATCGTATTTGCTGGCAACCGCGCCGGCTATGACATCTTTCTCGTCCCCAAGGAATGCGAGGGACAAGAGCAGGAGGTCTGTAAGCGGTTGGAATACCTTGTCGGAATTAGTGCGGAAAAGTTGGCTGCAGACATCGCCACCTACAGAAAAAAGCCATACACCCAGATCCCTGTGAAGCGCGATGTTACTCAAACGGAGCTGAAACGGATTGAGGAGTTGTCTGTATTCCTGCCGGGTGTTTTTGCCGTGGCGCGGCCACAGCGGCGGTATCTTTACGGGGAAACGGCTGGCCAAGTCATGGGTTGGCTCAATGAATTGAATAAAGAAGAGCTCAAGGAACGACCTGAGTACCGACTTGGCGATGTGATGGGACGTTCCGGGCTGGAAGCACAGTATGAGCCCATGCTGCGAGGCAAGGACGGGCTCATGGTGGTGACGCTGTTCAATCAGGGCGTGCCGCAACTCCGAACAGATCCTTTTGGGACACCACTGACCGTATGGGATCAATTGGGGCGCGTCGTCCCAGTCGAGTATAACGTTCCAGCAATTTCGGGCAGGTCCATTCGCATATCTTTGGACGTGGGATTGCAGCAGAAGGCAGAGGAACTTCTGAAACAAATTCCAGTTGTGCAAGAGAAAGATAGGGCGACTGGGGAGATCCGTTATGAACCTCCGCGGGGCGCCATAGTCGTTTTGAATGCCGATACGGGGGAGGTTTATGCCTTGGCGAGTGTGCCCGGATATGATCCGAACGTTTTTGTGGATAAGGAAGGGTTGCAGTTAGGCCAAGATGGCTTGTCGGCTCGAGCAAGACTTTTGACCGACAGACGCCTCCGTCCTATGCGTCATCGTGCATTTCAAGAGCAGTATCCGCCGGGTTCGGCATTCAAGGTTCTTGTGGCAATTGCGGCGTTGGAGGAAGGGGTTATAACGCCAAACACGACATTTGTTTGTCCAGGCCATTTTTACTTGGGAAAAGCCCGATGGGGATGTTGGAAACCCAGTGGGCATGGAGCAGTGAACGTGGTTCAGGCGTTGACGGTATCTTGTGATGTCTTTTTTTACAATGTGGGAAAGAACTTGGGAATAGACAAAATCAAATCATGGGCGTCCAAATTGGGATTGGGAGAGTTGACGGGCATCGATTTACCCGGGGAGATCGCCGGGTTGGTGCCGTCCCCCGAATGGAAAGCGACGGCGCCCCAATTTGCTAAACTGGACCAGTGGAACCGACGATGGCAGCTCGGAGAGACGATCAATGTGGCTATCGGACAGGGTCATTGTGTGCTGACTCCCCTTCAACTTGCGGTACTCACGGCCTCAGTAGTGAATGGTGGAAGGCGTGTGACCCCCTTTTTAAATCTCGATAGTCCCGGGAGGGTCTCGGAACCGTTGATCCATGAGAAGACTATTGAGATTGTTCGCGAAGGGATGAGGCAATGTGTGGTCAAACAGGATTATCCGAGCGGTACAGGACGTTTGGCCGATATCCAAGGAATGTATGTGATCGGCAAGACGGGCACGGCACAAGTAATCAGTGAAAGTTACAGTGAGAAGGATGAACATCTCATCCCTTATGCAAAACGCGCCCATGCGTGGTTTGTTGCGGGTGTTTTGGACAGGGAACCCCGGATAGCGGTCTGCGTGCTCTACGAACATGGATTGCACGGAAGCACGGGCGCAGCCCCGATAGCCCGAGACTTGATAGAGTTTTTCTATCAGCAGCGCGCGCAGGAGATCATGATGGTGGCGCGGTCGGAAAGTGTGCCATGAGCCTTCGAATTGAAGAGACCGATCTACTCGACGCTGATGTGCGCGTCTTTAACATCCGAAACCTGAAGAGGGTGGATGCGTTTATTGTCTTATTGACCCTGGTTCTGGCTTTTGTAGGGGTGCTGACTCAATATAGTGCCAGTTACGGTGCGTCGTCGGTATTGGGCACCGAAACTGAAAAGTCAACCTTTTCGCAAATCTTTTGGAAATTGTTCACGGGGTACTCTGGAAAACAAATTGGTTTTCTGGGTATTGGGGTTTTGTGTGCAGTTGTCGTAGCTTGCCTCGACTACAGGTTTCTTGTAGCCATCGGTCCCGTTGTCTATATAGTCATTGTGGCGATGTTGGTATTGACCTTATTTTCTCCTCTGGGATATGCGGTGCGGGGTGCCCGTCGTTGGTTGGATTTGGGACTTATCCGAATTCAACCTTCTGAATTTAGCAAGCTGGGCCTTATATTTATGTTGGCGTGGTATGGTTCGAGAGTCGGTCCCAAGTTACAGAAACTTGGCTATTTGTTGTTTGCGTTTGTGTTGGTTGCCATTCCCTGTGGGCTTATTTTCTTGCAGCCCAGCCTAAGTACAGCGGTAGCGCTCTTACCCGCAGCGTTGATTATGCTGTATATTGCCGGGTGTCGTTTGTTGCACTTCTTTCTTTTGGGACTCCTGGTGTTGTTTCCTGCGACAGTGGTTATTAATCAAGCCCTTGATTATGAGGAAATTGGCCCTGAGGCGTATAACGCCAAGCATTATCCTCTGGGCATAAAACTGAAAGAGACGCAAGTACAACGGATATTGACCTTTATATTACCCAATCCTGACCCGAAGAAGACCGGTTATCATGCCTTGCAAGCACGGATCACCGTCGGTAGCGGTCAGCTGGCAGGAAAAGGTTTCTTAAAAGGTACGCAGACGCACTTGAGTTTCTTGCCCGATTTTCATACTGATTTTATTTTTGCGCTTCTCGCAGAAGAATGGGGGTTTGTTGGAGCGACAGCGGTCATAGTCTTATTCTTGTTGTTCTTCCAGCGGGGACTGAGTTTGGCGTTTTCATGTCCTGATCCTGCGGGACGTTTGCTGGGAGTGGGCTGTGCGAGCCTTTTAGCATTTCATGCTTTTACAAATATGGCGGTCACCGTGGGGTTGCTGCCGGTGACGGGAATGCCCTTGCCTTTCTTGAGTTATGGGGGTTCTTTTTATATCACCACATGTTTGTGCGTAGGATGCCTCTTGAGTATTCAGGTGCGGAAACGATTTTTCCAATAGAAAAAGAGTTTTGGGAGATGGGTTGGTGCCGCGGATGAGAGTTCGATTGGCGAGGGGAGCCAGCTGGAGGCACCTGTCACATCCGGAGTTTGTACGCCTACTTCACACTGCGGTCGCGCAAGCCAATTTGCCCATTGCTCGAGGGAATCGTGCAGAAACCCCTTATCGTATCGTGTCTGGGCCGCCTTTACCCTTAGGATATACGAGTCGTTGCGAATATGTGGACATGGACATTCTTCGGCCTATCACGTCCCACGAATTTAAACAACGTTTGGCAGAAGTATTGCCGGAAGGAATTGCTGTGCTTTGGGCACGGCGTATTCCTCCCACAGCCCCCCATCTGAGAGCCTCCATCGCCGCTTTTTGTTATACTATCGACGGGCAGTTTGACCCTGTCCATGTGGATAGATTCCGAACGGAACCTTCTTGGCCGTACGTTCGAAAGAAAAAGGACCGGGAAACTTTATTCAATCTGAAAGAAATGGTGTCCCTATTGGAAGTAACCGAGGAAAGGGTACGTCTTTGTTTGGCGGTTAGCCCTCAAGGGATTCTCAAACCTGAGGAAGTGCTTGAGTCTGTTTTTGATATTCCCCAGTCATTATGCGGTGACTTTGTGATTGAGAGGACGGATATTCGCTTTGTACCGATCTATTTCCCTCGGGCGTTTGTTGTGGAGGGGTTATGAAAGAATATGTCATCAATGTGGAGCCACTGGAGACGCGCATTGCGCTTCTTGAAGATAAAAGATTGACGGAGCTTGCTGTCGAGCGCCAGGAAAGCCGCAGCGTTGTTGGGAACATCTACAAAGGGAGGGTTGATTCGGTTGTTCAGGGTATTCAGGCTGCATTTGTAGATATCGGGTTTGAAAAGAACGGGTTTCTTTACATATCCGACATAGCCACCCCCGATGTGGAGGGGGATTTTGTTTATGAAAATGGCACAGCCAAGGCGCACGGAAATATCCGTCGGTCAAGACAAGTTGGAATCGAGAAGATACTGCGAAAAGGTCAGGAAATCATGGTGCAAGTCAGCAAAGATACTCTGGGAACAAAAGGGGTCAGGCTGACGAATTACGTAACTCTTCCCGGCAGATACGTGGTGTATATGCCTACCGTGAACAACATAGGCATCTCTCGTAAGATTGAGGACGAACAAGAACGTGACCGGTTGAAGAAGATCTTGCAGTCCATTCGTCCCAAAGAGGGTGGCCTAATCTTACGAACTGCTGGGGAAGGCAAGCAGAAGGCGGATTTCCTGGCTGACTTGCGTTATGTGACCAAGCTCTGGGAAAAAATCAAGTCAAAGATGAACTCTGTCAAGGCACCCTGTCTGTTGCATGAAGATTTAAGCCCGATTTTGCGCTTGGTACGCGATTGTTTTACGACAGACATACAACGTCTTACGATCGACAGCGAGACGGAGTACTCACGCATCTTAAGTTTTTTGGATGGTTTTGCGCCGAACTTGCGGCGTCGCGTTCGTCTGTATCGGGGCAAGAAACCGCTCTTTGACAAAATGGAACTCGAGGGCGAAATTGAAAAAGCGCTCCAGAGAAAGGTCCCGCTCAAAAGCGGAGGGTATTTGTATATCGATCAGACAGAGGCGTTGATTGCCATTGATGTGAACAGTGGGCGTTTTACGGGTACAACTCATTTGGAGGAAACAGCATTTCGCACGAACATCGAAGCCGCGGAAGAAATAGCGAGGCAGGTACGTTTGCGCGACCTCGGCGGTATCATCGTTATTGACTTTATTGATATGCAGTTGGAACGAAATCGCAAAGAACTCATTCGAAAGTTGAGTGAATGCCTGAAAAAAGATCGTGCCCAGACAACGATTTCGGAAATCAGCGAGCTGGGCATGATAGAAATGACCCGCAAACGTGTCCGGCACAACTTATTGAAAGCCCTTTCTCAACCGTGTCCCTATTGCGATGGCAGCGGGATGGTCCGTTCCGTCACGACGGTGACTTTTTCTGTGTTGAGGCGTCTGCGTAGCCTCTTCTCAGAGACGCGCGAGAAACACGTCATTCTACAGGTTCATCCGGATGTTGCCCGTAGACTCAAGACGGAGAACAAAGACCTTCTGGACGCCGTTTCGCGCCAATTCGAGCGAAACATCGAGGTGGAGTCTGTTTCCGATTTTCATATTCGTGACATTCGTATTTTGAACGCGCGAACCCGTTCTGAAATCCCCATCAAATAGTCCTGCGTGCCAGGCAACCTGTTTCTCGTTTTCTCATTGCTCCCTTTTGAGAGGCTAGGTAGGTGACAAAAATTGTCACTTGGGTATCGTGCGTGTCGTCACGTTTCCTTCAGTTTCCGTAAGAGTCGAAACGGAGAAAATGACGTAAGTCATTGTAAAATAATGGTTTATGTTTTTATTAATCATTCGGCACGCGGGTTGCTCTCATCTAAAACAGAAAGTTGAACGAACGTGTCCGGCAGCAATAAAGGTTTGCCAGTCGGATTGTTTCAAAGGAAGCAACTAGGAGGGTTTGAGTATGAAAACTAAAGGTTTCACGTTGATTGAGCTGATGATTGTGGTAGCGATTATCGCGATTATTGCGGCAATCGCAATACCGAACTTGCTTCGTTCTCGCATGAGTGCGAATGAGGCAAATGCGGCCGGCGCTATGCGCATCATTTCTACCGGTGAGGTAGGTTTCCAGACAGCGGGCTTTGTTGACGCTGACGCTGATGGGGTAGGTGACTATGGCGCAGTTAGCGAACCCGGACGGTGCCGGTACCACCCCGCCGTTTATCGATGCGGTTTTGGGCGCTGGCGCGAAACACGGTTACAACTTCACAGTTACTGTGACTCTGGGTAGCGCGACCACATTGCCGGCTTACACGTGCACGGGCATCCCGCAGGCTGTTGGTAGAACGGGTTATCGGCAGTACTTCGTGGACGAGTCGGGTGTGATTCGTTTCACCGCTGATGGTTCAGCGCCTACGGCAAGCTCGCCGCCACTGAACTAACGCGATCGAATCGCCTCACGTAGGGTCGATCAGCGCTACGGGGAAAAGACCCCCGTAGCGCTGGTCTTTTTGAGTAATGTGGCCGGAGACGGCACCGCATTCCCAACGGCTAGCACACGTTCTACGACGATGACACCGCGTCACGGAGTTGCTCTTCGAGGGATTTATAATCTAGCCGGGGAGGTAGAACCCCCGTCCAAGTTCCGTCATGGTACCAACCTTTTCGGGTTTCGCTGAGGACGTGTTCCTTGCCTGATTTGTCTTTGAATTTCACCGTGGTCTTTTGTAACCCCACTGGGTCGCCGTAAACGTAAAACTCGGGATAAATGAAGAATCGAGTTGTAATACTGAAGTCGTTCGCATTTATACCATGCTCCGTGAGAATAGCGGCTAATTGCTGCTCGTATTCTTTTACCCGTTCTTTCAGTGAAGCTTCTTCGTCGCGATAACCAGCCTTGAGTAGCAGGAACCGCGTGCTTCCGAAGACGATTAACGCTGCTAAAAGAGCAACCGCTATGATCTGCCTTTTCTTGACGCCCATTGAAGACTCCTTTCTGTTATGTGAAAATAGATCTCTACCGAATCAGAATAGCACGAACCAAGGTTTGGATCACGACGTACAAAAAAGGTTTTGACAAAGGACCTATGACCGCATGTGATTTTGATGTGATAGTTGTAGGCGCAGGGCACGCGGGCGTGGAAGCGGCGTTGGTTGTCGCACGTTCCGGGTTTCGCGCCTTGCTTGTCACATCTCAAGTGGATTCCATCGCGAAGATGTCTTGTAATCCCGCGATAGGCGGGGTGGCAAAGGGTCAAGTTGTCCGAGAAATTGATGCCTTGGGCGGGGAGATGGCTCTGTGCACAGACCGCACGGGAATCCATTTCAAAATGCTAAACAGTTCCAAAGGTCCCGCTGTTCACTCCCCGAGGGCGCAGGTTGATCGTACTGCCTATCAATATGACATGAAGCGGGTTTGCGAACTGCAGGAGAACTTGTCGCTGCGTCAAGCTTTGGTAGAAGATTTTTTGATTGATGGTGACTATGTCATCGGTGTTCGTACGGCTCTGGGCACCGAAATCACTTGCAAAGCGGTAGTCGTCTGCGCGGGTACTTTTCTGGGGGGCAAACTCCATTTTGGGATGGTGGACTGTCCTGGCGGCAGAGCAGGGGACATGCCCGCTCTTGGGCTTTCTGATTCCTATCGTCGACTAGGTTTTGAGGTGGGGCGACTCAAGACGGGTACGTGCGCACGTATTCATGCGCGAAGTATCGACTATTCGCAACTGAAGCCGCAGCCGGGCGACGAAAATCCCCGTCCGTTTTCCTTTCGGACGCCGCGTGAAAATTTTTCCCCGAACAAGGTTTGTTGTTGGTTGACGACGACAACGGAAAAAACGCATGAAATCATTCGACGGAATCTGGACCGTTCCCCGTTGTTTTCGCGCAAAATTGTCGGAACAGGCACACGATATTGTCCGAGCATTGAGGACAAGGTCTTTCGTTTTTCCGACAAAAAGAGCCACCGCATCTTTTTGGAGCCTGAAGGGCTTCAAACAGCTGAAGTGTATGTAAATGGCCTTTCAACCAGTTTACCGGAAGATGTCCAGGAACAGATGCTTCATTCTATTCCTGGCTTGGAGCGCGCGGAAATGATTCGGCCCGGGTATGCGGTGGAGTATGATTTTGTGCCCCCGACGCAACTGAAACCTAGCCTGGAAACCAAGCGCATTCGAGGACTGTTTCATGCGGGACAGATTAATGGCACGTCGGGCTATGAAGAGGCGGCGGGACAAGGTCTCGTCGCGGGCTTGAATGTGGTACGTTTTTTGAGAGGAGAAGCACCACTGGTTTTAGGCAGGCATGAAGCTTACATAGGTGTCATGATTGACGATCTGGTGACGCGTGGCGTGACCGAACCTTACCGGCTGTTTACTTCAAGGGCGGAATATCGACTTCTTCTTAGACATGACAATGCGGACTTGCGCCTGGCGCACTACGGAATCGCCGGGGATAGTTTTGTGGAAAGGACCCGGCGCAAGTTGGAACGCATCCGTTCGGAAATTGCTCGTTTAGAACAAACCCGAATAAATCCTACGCAAGACACTAATGAATTCTTGAAATCGATCGGACAGTTTCCTTTGGCGGAGCCTCAGAGTGCGGCACAATTACTTCGCCGTCCACAAATGACCCTGGAACATATCCATCAGTTGTCACCACCGCCGGAAATGCTGCATTGGGAAGAGCGGGAACAGGTGGAGATTGAAGTCAAATACAAGGGCTATATTGAGCGCCAACAACGCGAAATAGAACAATTCGTCGCGCTGGAGAATATGCCGCTGCCCGAGGAACTTGATTTCTTCAAGGTGCCAGGGCTGCCTAGAGAAACGAAAGAAAAATTGTCATTAATTAGACCGACTAGTTTTGGACAGGCGTCTCGGATATCAGGAATCCGTCCTGTCGACATGGCGGTGTTGCGGATTTATGTGGAAAAGACCATGAAATCTTATCAGCAAAGCTGATTGCAGAACCCTTTTTTAAAAGTTCGTCGAATCTGCCCCAAACAGGTTGGTGGCCACCCCAAAAAAATCCGTTGACAAATGCCTTTCTAATTTGCAAAATTGCATGGGTTTTGTGTTGTTGTTAGGTTAGGGGTTGGATTTACAGGATAGACATGCGGGTTGAAGTGTCTCTCGGGACATGGTTTTATACCGCACAGAAAAGGAGAGGGTGAAAGATGTATGTGCCAACAAAACTTTTCTTTACCAGAGGTGTAGGGCTGCATACAGAAAAGTTGACGAGCTTCGAGATGGCGTTGCGTGCTTGTGGCATTGCGCATTTGAATCTCGTGCGTGTCTCCAGCATTTTGCCTCCCCAGTGTAAAATTGTCAGTAAAGATGCCGGCTTGAAACTTCTCAAGCCCGGTCAAGTCACGCACGTGGTGATGGCGGAAGCTTCCACGAATGAACCAAGGCGTTTGATAGCGGCAAGTATCGGAGTTGCTATCCCGAAAGACCCCGACCAGTTTGGTTATCTGTCTGAATTCCACGGCTTCGGCGTAACCCACAGGAAGGCGGGAGAGTACGCAGAAGATCTGGCTGCAGAGATGTTTGCGACGGTTATGGGCGTCAAGTTTGATTTGGACAAAAGCTGGGATGAGAAACGAGAGATCTGGCGGGTCAGTGGTATTTTGTTCAAAACGCGCCAGATTACTCAGAGCGCCCTAAGCAACAAGAAGGGACTTTGGACTACCGCGTTAGCGGTCGCGGTCTTGATCCCATGAATTGTCCGCCTGCAGATGTTTTCTTCACATTCAAAAGTCTCGAAGATTAAGACCGCATTCTGCACAGGTGCCTTTAAGGAATCGTTGCATGCTTTTGTCATTCTTGCCTACAGAACAGAATTTTCTTGGACTTCCTGCAGAATATTCCGGCGAAGATGCACGTGTTGTCGTCGTTGCTGTGCCCTATGAGAGTACGTCTACGTACGGACGCGGGTCGTATTTAGGGCCACAAGCAATTATTGCCGCGTCGCACGAGGTCGAATTGTATGATGCCGTGTTGGCAAAGGAAACATATCTTGCTGTAAAGGGAATTGGCACGATAGCCCCGTTTGACTTCAGTGACATGGACGGGGAGGCGGTGGCCGCACGTGTCTACGAGATTACCTATTCGTTGTTGAAAAGAGGAAAGAAGGTCGTTTTGCTCGGGGGGGAACACACTTCCGTGGTCGGGAATGTGAAGGCGCATTGCCGCTACTTTCAGGACGTGTCCGTTCTTCAATTTGATGCTCACAGTGATCTCCGTCCGGACTACCTGGATAACCCGTGGAATCACGCTTGTGCGGCTACGCGCATTCTTGATTTTCACGATCATTTGGTTCAGGTGGGTATTCGTAGCCAGTCTGTTGAGGACAGCCAAGTGGCTACTCAAAGGCGGATCCCCATTTTTTATGCCCACGAGATTTTTCGAAAGGACACCCAAAAAGAGGACTGGGCGGAAGAAATCATTTCGTCTTTAAGACCGAACGTGTACATAACTTTTGATTGTGATGTGCTTGATCCTTCCGTGGTGCCTGGGACGGGAACGCCGGAGCCCGGCGGCTTGACATGGTATCAGCTTGATCATTTTTTAGCGGCGTTATGTAAAAAAAGAAGGGTTGTCGGGGTGGATGTCAGCGAACTCTCTCCGATTCCCGGGCAACATCATTCGGAATTTACTATCGCCAAACTGATTTATCGAATGATAGGTTATGCGTTTTCTTGTCACGAGGAAGCTTGATACTTTTGCTCGCGGGCTATAACCTTTGAGATCTGTCGGAGGAGTTGCGATGGAACGGATTCATGTTTGGGTGAGCTATTCTCCTACTCCTGAGGAGAAGGCGCTCATGTCTTCTCTTTGGCCACCGAATGCGACGCTGCATTTTGATCAATCAAATAACATAGATGACCTACGTGCCATGCTTGCCGAGGTGGATGCTGTGGTCGGCTTTGTCAGCAAAGAAGTGGTTGAAGCGGCGCCTCGTCTCAAACTGGTCCATATGTTAGGGCATGGCATCGAATCCACATTGCGGGAGGGATTGCGCGAACTTTTGATCGAGCGAGGCATCGCAGTTGCGCGGGCGAATCCGATGAGCATTGCAATCGCTGAATACACCATCATGTGCATGATTGCATTGACAAGGCGTGCGTTCCAGTTTCATGAAAAACTCGCCTATCATGCGGATCGAAACGAGGCACTGAGGGCAAAGCGTATGCAGCACGCGATAGGGGGTGAATTGTTTGGTAGCACGTTGGGGTTGGTTGGCTTTGGTAACATTGGTAAAGAGATAGCGATTCGTGCGCGTGCTTTTGGAATGAAGATCGGGGCAATCGCTCGACACCCCGAGCGAATCGACCGACAACGTTTCGGAATATCTTTTACGGCGACGTTGCAAGACATGAATCCGTTTTTGGCCGAATGCGATTATGTGGTTCTGTGTATTCCAGGCACACCCGCTACCTATGACCTGATGAACAAAGACAGGTTTGACGCGATGAAAGACGGCTCCTATTTGGTAAATGTAGCGCGCGGTTCTTTAATAGTGGAGGAGGCTTTGTTCGAAGCGCTGCAAAGCGGCAAGTTGGCGGGGGCTGCGCTGGATGTCTACCGAAGTGATTCCAACCGGCCACAAAGTGGCTATCCTTTTTCGTATCCCATACATCATTTTAATGTAATTATGACGCCGCATTACTCCGGCTCTACCTACGAAGCAAGAGTACGGGCTCTGCAGACTGTAGGAGAGAATCTGACGAGATTGTCCAAGGGAGAATCGTTTATCAATCTGGGTGATCTTGAAGCTGGGTTCTAGAGTAAGTAGTTTTTGCGGAGGCAGTCCGTGGTTAATTTTGGTCGAGAAGTCAGCCGACGGGCTTTTATGATGACGGCGGGTGCAATCGTTGTGGGTTGTGCGTCGTCGCGGCAACAGGGTAAATCATCCATGTCAAAAACTAATACTTACAAAGATGAGCGCACAGGTGCGGTGCTTCGGCGACTGGTAAGTGGGCAGGGGAATAATCAGGTTGTGTATCAAACGCACCCCATGTGGGGTCTCCAAATGCGGCACCTTTTGTTCGTTTCTGATCGTACCGTTGGAAAACCGCTTCCTCATGTGTTGGAAGTTTCCAGCGGTCAGATTTGGTGCGCTACGCCGACAGGTGCGGACGATTGGACATTGTCGCGAAAAGATAACACCTTGTATTTCAGGCGGGGTTCGACGTTGTTCTCTAAAGATATTTCGAGCAGAGACTGTGAAGAGAATCTGGTGGCGGAATTGTCAGATTGGGCAGGTCTTCATCCAATTAGTATGTCGCTGGATGCCGACGAAAAGTCACTCTACACGGGAGTTGTCGTAGAGCCGGACAGACGTTGGGGAATTGTGTACCTCGATTTGCTTGCTCCTAAACTTGAGGTGTTTGTTGAAGTTGATTTCAAAGTGGGACATGTGCAGGCAAATCCTGTTCGTCCTGGTTTGGTCATGTTTTGTCATGAAACAGGTGGAGACGCCCCGCAACGCATGTGGGTGGTCAACCGCAATGGCTCTGGCCTCAAACCTTTTTACAAGGAGACGTATGACGAATGGGTTACGCATGAGGTGTGGTGGGGAGCAGACCGAGCAATTTTTACGGTGTGGCCCTATGACGAAGTGCACCGCAATCTTCCACACGGTGTTGTAAGTGCCGATCTGGAAACGGGGACTCCGAAAGTTCACGGTCAATTTCCGGCATGGCATACTCACGGCAGTCCCGATGGCCGTTGGGCAGTGGCAGATGACTTTGATGGGAACTTATGGCTCATCTGTATTCAAGACGGCGAACGAAGACTTCTTTCTCAAGGACACCGCAAACCGGGATTTGATACCCATTTGCACCCATCGTTTACTCCGGATAGCAAGGCAGTCGTTTTTAATTCAAGTTACTGGGGAAGTAACGACATTTTGCTGGTGGAACTGCCCGATTGGCAGACATTGCCAGCTGCATGATCTTCTTTAGGTTGCTTCAATGATGCGGGCTGTTGTCTCTATGCCACGGCATTTGGTTTAAAGTGGCTGCTTCTTACGTATTTTTAAGCAACCGGTGCATTTCCGCAGACAAATAGTTCATCATCTGTGGGCGAGAGAGGTGTCGACAGTTATCTCGTACATTTGTGTCAGCCAATGTCTGAAGAATACGTTTACGATGTTGGGAATCCGGACAGAGGGTTAAAAGTTCTTGTCGTATCTCGCCAAGTGCTTCCGCAAAATCTCCCAGCCAAGTGGGATAGAGCTTTTCTAGTTCTTGCCGAATTGCCGCGGCAAGCGCGGGGCACTCTCCACCGGTGTGTATGGCTATCTGTAAAGGGCCACGCCGAACTACGGCTGCGGCTTGTGCTGTGCACAATTCAGGGACATCAACTACGTTTACGAGTACCCGTGCGCGCTGAGCGTCTTCATAAACGAGACGGTTGGTTTGCGGGTCATCCGTCGCTGCGATCACAAGTTGATAGATAGACAAGTCACGGGATGTATACGTGCCACGCTCCATTTGGATCCGCGACGGATTTGCTTCAGCAATCTGCACCAACTCTTTGCAAAAGTCGGCGCTCAACACTTCGATAGATGCCCCGGCGTGCAAGAGTGATTCGACTTTTCGGTAGGCCACTTTGCCGCCTCCCACTACGAGGCACCGCGCATCGGTTATTTTCAAAAACATAGGAAACCAGCCCATGGATGTTTCCTTTCGTCGTGGGTGGGTTTACAACAACCGCAGTACTATGACAGTTCTGCAAAAGCCTTTTCAGAAGCCTCTAAGGTCTTTTCAATCTCTAGTTCCGTATGGCAGAGACTCATGAACATGGCTTCAAACTGTGACGGTGCCAAATAGACTCCCGCCTCGAGCATTTTCCAAAAGAAACTTGCATACCGTGCCGTATCTGATTCAACAGCGTCAGTGTAATTCCGTACGGGACCATCGTGAAAGAACATGCAACCCATGGTACCCGATTGCGTCGTGTAAACAGGGATCCCTGTTTTACGCACGATCCCCTCCAATTCTCGGAAAAGCGTGGTCATGCGCGCTTCTATGGACTCGAAGACACCGGGTGATTCTAAAATCGAAATCGTAGCAATGCCCGCTGCTGTCGCTAGGGGGTTTCCAGAAAGCGTGCCGGCTTGGTAAACGGGACCCACAGGGGCAAGCATATCCATGATAGGCGCTCTACCGCCATAGGCACCTACGGGTAACCCGCCGCCAATCACTTTGCCCAAAATCGTGATATCAGGGACGACGCCGTACCGTTGTTGGGCACCCCCGAGGGATACGCGGAAACCGCTCATGACCTCGTCGAAGATGAGGAGGATTCCATGTTTCTCGGTCAAAGCACGCAGTTCTTGCAGATAATTCGGTTGGGGAAGGACGACACCCATGTTTCCAGGCACAGGCTCTAGAATAAAACAAGCAATGTCTTTTGGTGCCGACTCAACTAACATCTGAGCGGCGGCCAAGTCATTATAGGGTATTGTCAGGGTGGAACGAGCATGTTCCGTGGGAATTCCCGGACTGGTCGGGACGCCGAAAGTGGTTAATCCACTTCCCGCCTTTACCAGCAAGGCATCGACATGACCATGATAGCAACCTTCGATCTTCACGACCAGGTTTCTGCCGGTGTAACCCCGCGCTAGACGGATGGCGCTCATGGCGGCTTCTGTGCCGCTATTGACCAGCCTGAGTTTTTCAATGGAGGGAAAGTGGCGGCGGATCTTTTCCGCTAAAAGAATTTCCGCTTCTGTAGGGATTCCAAAGCTCGACCCTCTTTTCAATGCCTCTTGAATTGCGGCGACTACATCGGGATGGGCGTGCCCCAAAATAAGAGGGCCCCAAGAGAGGACATAATCGATGAAACGATTGCCATCTACGTCGGTGATATAAGCGCCATTGCCCGAAGCAACAAAGAAAGGATATCCGCCCACCGCCTTAAAAGCGCGGACGGGGCTGTTCACTCCACCTACTAAGACCTTGTTTGCGCGTTTATACAGTTCTTCTGATTTTTGGAAATTCATCTGGTCGTCCTTTTCCAATTACCCAGAATTTGTGTTGAGCCATTCTGTTGCTTTTTCCGCCCAATAGGTAATAATGATTTTGGCACCGGCACGTCGTATCGCTGTTAAGATTTCAAGTCCTACGCGCTTTTCGTCTAACCATCCGCGTGCGGCGGCTGCTTTTACCATGGCATATTCTCCCGAGACTTGATAAGCGGCAAGGGGTATATCAAAGCGATCCGACGCCGCGCGTATCACATCTAAGTAGGCAAGGGCAGGCTTCACCATAACGATATCAGCGCCTTCTTCAATATCAAGCGCGATTTCGCGGAGTGCTTCCCGGAGGTTAGGGGGATCCATCTGGTACTGGGTTCTATCGCCGAACTGGGGAGCAGAGTCCGCTGCCTCTCGAAAAGGTCCATAAAAAGCGGAGGCATATTTGGCACTGTATGCCATGATAGCGACGTGATGAAAGCCGTTTTCGTCGAGTTGTTTTCTTATAACTCCTACTCGTCCATCCATCATATCGGACGGGGCGACGATGTCAGCGCCGGCGCGAGCATATGCCAATGCTTCGCGTGCCAACAGTTCTAACGTGGCGTCATTGTCTACATAGGGACGTCCAGACGGATCTGTTTTTATGACGCCGCAATGTCCGTGATCCGTGTACTCACACAGACAGACGTCGGTAATAACGATCAGTGAGGGGCATCGGGTTTTGATTTTCTCCACAGTGCGGCAGACGACTGCGTCTTCTGCGTAGGCACGTGTTCCGAGGGCGTCCTTACTCTCAGGAATTCCAAATAAGAGAACAGCAGGCACGCCGACTTCTGCAATTTCTTGGGCTTTTTCGGCTATGCGGTCAACGGACCACTGGTATTGTTCGGGCATGGACGAGATTTCTCTCCGAACGTCTTGACCTGGGCAAACAAAAAGAGGCATGACGAAGTCGGTGGGTGAGAGTCTGGTTTCTTGTACCATTTGGCGCAGAGCGACACGGGAACGAAGCCTTCTCATTCGTATTTGAGGGAAACCCATTAGACTGAACCTCCCTGATCAGACTCTTGGAAATATTGGGTGATTGCATCGACAAGTGCCGGAATTGTATAGGGATTTGCCGTTACTACAACAGGCACGTTGAACTTATGCAAGGTTGCCGAGGTTATGGGGCCAATGCTCGCGGCTCTCATCTTGGCTAGGATGGCTGGTCGATCTTCTTCGGGTATTGACAGCACGAACCCACGAACGGTCGAGGAACTTGTGAAAACCGTGAGATCAATTTCTTCTTGTCGATATTGGTTGAGCAATGTGTCAGAGATGAAAGCCTTTTCGATGGTTCGGTAGGCGGTCACCTCACAAACCTTTGCTCCTGCGGCATGCAAGCCATCAGACAACTCCGGTCGTGAGAGATCGGAACGGGGTAACAAAAAACGGCGTCCTTTTAGAGAGCCGCGCTCTTCTAAACTCCGAAGAAGGGATTCTGCTACAAACTCTTTGGGTGTCAGGTCAGCACGGATGCCGAAGTCTTGCAGTCGTTCCGCAGTCGATGGGCCGATTGCAGCGACGCAACAGTTGGCAAGAGCCCTCGCATCCAGATCGTTGTTCGCTAGCGCGCTAAAAAACGTTTCGACGCCGTTGACGCTCGTGAAAACAACCCAATCCATTTCTGCTAGGGCGCGGACAGCGTCACTCATTTCTTTCGTGTGTGCCATGCTTTCAATTTGTATTGCGGGACATTGGATAACATCTGCTCCCAGAGCCTCTAATCGAGCCGCCAACTCGGAGACCTGTTTTCTCGCACGGGTAACGACGATGCGTTTACCAAACAGAGGTTTTTTTTCTACCCAGCGGAGCTGCTTGGAGAGTGCGACACTCTTTCCCACAACCAGCAGCGCGGGGGAATCATTTATCTCTGATTCGACGAGATCGGCAATGGTAGCCAAAGTAGCCAAGACCACCTTTTGAGTTGGTAAGGTTCCATTCGCGATCACGGCGGTGGGGGTCTCAGGGGGCCAGGCGCCGGCAATCAGTCGGTCGGCTATTGTTCGGACCTGGCGCCGTGCCATCAGGAAAACCAGCGTGCTAGATGTCGAAGCGGCCAACGCGTCCCAATCAACACTGCCTTCCTGTTTGGAAGGGTCTTCGTGCCCTGTGACGATATGTACCGACGGGGCTATGCCACGGTGTGTTACCGGAATGCCGGCATAGGCAGGAACCGCCAGGGCTGAGGTGACCCCGGGCACGACTTCAAAGGGAATGCCATGTTGTACGAGATACAGGGCTTCTTCGCCGCCTCGACCAAAGAGGAAGGGATCTCCTCCTTTTAAGCGACATACCCGCTTGCCTTCGGATGCAAGGCGTACGAGTAGCTCGTTGATTTCTTCTTGGGGCATGGCGTGACTGCCCGCACGTTTTCCGGCACATATACGTGGAACGTCAGGTCGGCCATGTTCTAACAATATAGGGTTTGCTAAAAAATCATGGACAATCACGTCGGCTTCAGCGATGCAGCGCAACGCTCGAACCGTGATTAGCCCTGGATCGCCGGGGCCCGCGCCTACGAGCCAAACGATACCGCAAGATGTTGAAGTATGTTCTGTAGGTTTTGATGTCATGGGCTACTTGTCATTCTGCAAATAGTTCATCTAGCAACGCGGAACCACCTTCAGCCAGTATCTTATCCGCAACACGCTTGCCTGTTCCAACCGGGTCGCCCACTTTTCCATGTCCTTGGACACGAATGGCTCTTTTGCCATCCTGATCGATCAAGACCGCATAGACTTCGATGGTCTCGTTGTTTGTTTGGGCGAACACCCCTAGCGGCAACTTGCATCCACCGCCTAAGGCGGCAAGAACCGCCCTTTCCGCTGTCGTGCAACATCGCGTAGGCGGATGTTCAAGCATCTGCACTACCGAGAGCGCATCCCAGTTATCGGAGCGGACCGCAACCGCCAAAGCGCCTTGTCCGGGTGCTCCAGGCCATGATTGGGGAGGAAAACACTCCGTAATGTGATGACTCAACTTCAGACGTCTTAATCCCGCCGATGCGAGGACGAGGGCGTCACAAGATTTCAGTTCATAAAGCTTTCGGAGCCGCGTATCGACATTCCCACGCATGTCTTGCACATAAATATCAGAACGGGCTAGCCGTAGCAGAGCCTGTCGTCGCGGGCTGCTTGTCCCGATGACGGAACCCTTGGGCATAGCAGAAAAGGGCATACCTGTGCGACTACAAAAGGCATCCGAAGGATCCTCCCGTTCAGGAATCGCGCCCATTAAGATACCTTCGGGGCAAGTGCAAGGCACATCTTTCAGGCTGTGTACTGCCAAATCAAATACCCCTTGGAGGAGTCCCCGGTCGAGTTCTTTCGTGAATGCACCTAAAACGGGGATTTGTGCCAGCGGCGATGTACTATCTTTATCACCCGAAGTTTCGACAAGACACAACGTGATGCGAATGTCGGGAAACATTTCTTCTAACCGAGTCTTCACCCATTCGCTCTGCGCCAGCGCTAACCGACTGCCTCGTGTACCAATAGTTAAATCCATTTTGGAACCTTTTGTTTCTTCTTTTACTCTGGACGATGTCCGCTACAATAGCATACCAGTTATGCGGCTGGCGGGGAACAATATATGTTCTGCTGCTCGTGTTTTTGCTATAACATGGATTCGGTGCGTTTGCGGATATGCTGTGAGAAAAAGGAGAAGTCTCTATGTTGCTCGTATTTCCGGTCCTCCTCCATGTTCTGTTATCGGGAAGTTCAGATCCTCCTGGTGCCGGTTTTTCAAACATTCGGATCTGTTTGGGTGATGACGCAACGCCGGTAGAAAAGAACGTCGCTGATCTTCTTAGAGAGCGTATTGTTGAGGCGAGTTCTGTGGATGTTCACGTGGCACCTATTTCAGAACTGTCAGAAATAAGGGAGACGGATTTGGCTATTTACCTCGGCATTCCTGATCATCACACCGAGATTGCTAAGCTACTAGAAACCAAGCGAGTAAAGCCGTTGGACGAACGTGATCCGGGTCCCGAAGGCTTTTTGATTCTTGTTGATCCGGGGATGGGGAGGAACCGCGTTGTCGCTGCAGGAGTAGACTTGCGGGGCGTGCTGTATGCTGCGGGGGAACTGTTGCGTAGAATGACGTTTGGAGAGTGGAAGGTAAGGATTCCTTCCTCACTGCATGTTCGAACGGCACCTGCCTTTGAGATTCGTGGAACGCAGTTTGGACAAAGCGGCGTTGCGCTGACGAAAGCCAAGGTGCGTCCATGGACGAAAGAAGAGACGAAACGGGATATTATGGACAGCGCTTTGGCAGGGGCTAACACATTTGAAGTAAGCACTCTGCCCCGTGATGACGCACTTTATGTCTACATTAAATCGTTTGATCTAAAAACCTTGGTGCATTATTGCCCCAATGCCGGAGATGGACCTCCCGAATGGCAAGCGAAAGAATCGATAGGACGTACGGGGTATTTGTGTCCCTCTGTCCCTGCTGCTCGTGAAGCCTTGCTGAAGAAATGCGAAGAACATTTTCGAGCATCGATCCCTTACGATTATGTGCGCTTTGTTGGGGGAGATGGTGGGGGGTGTGAATGTGACGCCTGTGACCCGTACGGGAAAACGTATATTCATCTTTGTGAAGACATGGCCGAGATTGTGCATCGGTACATTCCGGATGCTCAGATATTTGTGACCAATCAAAAGTTTGACAATGATGACGACATCGCGATTTTTCAGTATCTACAAGAAAAGCCCAGACCTTGGTTGCGTGCGTTTTGTTACGGCCCTGGGTCTGATGCCATGTCGTGGCAGCCTGGCCATCGCCAAACGCACCGCATGGATCTTTTCCGTTATCCTGGTTTTGGTCCTTTTGACCGTTACTTAAAAGAGATTTTGCACCAGCTGCCTCCGCAACAGGACATTGTGTTTTTCAACGAAGTCACCCATTGGCGCTATTCCCAATATGGTTACGTGCAAATGTATCCGCGAGCAGACCGGAACGGGGATCAACCGCCACATTGGAATCATTTCATCTACGAACGGCGACCTGACCAGTACTTGACCATGGTTTATGACCGGCTCACATTTTACGCGTGGCCACGCTATTACCGGTGGGTGTTTGGGGAAACGTTGCGCTATGGCATAGGAGATGTTACTCATTCGAGTGGGACTCACGACCATTTCAACCAGTGGATGTGGCAAAGACTGTTGTGGGCCCCGCAAACTTCCATCGAAGATGTGGTTATGGAGTACTGCAAAACGTGGTTTGGTCCTGATGCCGCACCTCTAATGGCTCAGGCGATTTTTCAGTTGGAGGAGAACCTTGAGGAGAAACCGGACTGTCCTCTTCCACAAAAAGACGGCATCGACCGATATTATGCACTCGTGAAGGAAGCGGGACTCAAAATACCCGATCATCTGATGAAACGAAATTGGTTGTGGCGCGAGTTTATGCAGAAGGCGGCGCTGGACAAGTACATTCAGCTGGCGGTTCGTCGGCAACTCGCTCTCCAGAAACGGATCGAGTCACGTGTTCAGGAGGTTTTGGATTCAGGAGGATATGATGAAGGGATCGAGGGGATGCTCCCGTGGTTCGAACAACCCTACGAAGATGGATCGATGAAAGCCCTGCGAGAAGAGGCGGGCAGACTGGGGGACGAGAGCAACGATCTGTATGGCGTGAGGAGCGAGGGTTATTACAATCTTCTCGATCACGACTTTGTTGGGCTGGGCTGGCTCAAGCGGCAGTTGGAGCGGGCACGCGCCGCCGATTCTGAAACAAAAAAAAGAGAACTCTTGCGCATGATCGTGGCGTATGAAGATCCTGGGGAAGGTGGGTTTTATGACAATTGTGGTACCTTTAACCCAGCTCCGCATGTAGTGTTTGGATATCCCTATGACCACGGCCAGCCTTATGTTCAGGGGATGCTTTCAGAAGGGAACCGGCCAAGCCAGCGTTCTATGCATTACACGCAGAACGAAGAACAAGGAGTGACATTCCAGTATCGAGGACTTGACCCTAATGCGTCCTACCGAGTGCGCTTCACTTTTGTTCGTCCTTGGTTCCAAGAGAGGTACGCCGGTCGGATGAACCAAAAGAGTCAATCTATCTATGCAGATGACTTTCTTCTTGCTAAAGATGTGGAGTTGCCTTTGCAAATGAGCGATTTTTTTGAATATGACATTCCACGAGAAGCGACACAAGACGGCGAGCTGACTATCCGTTTGGAAAAATCCGCAGGGGTAGCTGAAGGGTCTCGAGTCGATGTGGAGATATGGCGGAACTGTGGTGGTTGGGGTACCTTGGTTTCCGAAGTTTGGTTGATGAAGAAAGAGGCAGGGCACGCACCATAGACGTTAGAGGCCTTCTTCAATTTGGCGGCGCTCGAGTTCAAGGATACGATCACGGTATTGTGCGGCTCGTTCGAAATCCATACGGTCAGCGGCTTCTTTCATTTTTCGGCGCAGGTCTTGAATGGTCTTTTTTATGTTGAACGAGGGTACGTATAGCTCGGCAGCCTCAGCGGCTTTTGGCACAGTTACATAATCCCGCTCGTGGATACTTTGCATGACGTGGGTGATCTGTTTCTCTACGGAACGGGGCGTAATCTTGTGCTTCTTGTTATAGGCGAGTTGTTTTTTCCTGCGGCGATTCATTTCTTCGATGGCGCGGCGCATGGAGTCAGTCATGGTGTCGGCATACATAATCACCCTTCCATGCACGTTGCGCGCTGCCCGTCCGCACGTCTGGATGAGGCTGCGCTCCGAACGCAGATATCCTTCTTTGTCTGCATCGAGGATGGCGACCAACGCTACTTCGGGGATATCTAGTCCTTCGCGCAGTAAATTGATGCCGACGAGTACATCGAACTCGCCTTCTCGTAACTTCCGCACGATTTCTATACGCTCGAGGGTCTCGACATCGGAGTGCATATAACGAACCTTGATGTGAATGTCTTGTAGATAAGCCGTCAGGTCTTCCGCCATTCGTTTGGTCAACGTGGTTACAAGCACGCGCTCTCCTTTTTCGACGACCTTGCGAATCTCGTGGATGAGGTCATCTACTTGATGGGCGGCTGGGCGGACTTCTACCTCTGGGTCTACCAAGCCCGTGGGGCGAACCACTTGTTCGATAACGAGACCTTCGGCTTTTTCGAGTTCATAAGGTCCTGGGGTAGCGCTTACGTAAATACACTGTTTGACGCGTTTTTCGAATTCGCTGAATTTCAGGGGGCGGTTGTCGCGAGCACATGGCAAACGAAAACCATACTCGACTAGTTTGTCTTTTCTTGATTTGTCTCCCTTATACATTCCTTCGAGTTGCGGCACAGAGATATGGCTTTCGTCTATTACGGTCAGAAAATCGTCCGGAAAATAATCCAGCAGGGTGAAAGGCGGTTCTCCTGGCATACGCCCGTCCAAATGTCTGGAATAGTTCTCAATGCCGCTGCAATAACCTAGCTCGCGGAGCATTTCGATATCGAATCGTGTGCGTTGCTCCAACCGCTGTGCCTCTAACAGTTTGCCCGCGGCGCGAAGTTCTTTTAGGCGTTCTTCGAGTTCGAACTCGATGCCTTTGATGGCTTTTTGCAGTCCTTCATGGGTCGTGGCATAGTGAGTTCCAGGGAAAATGGTTATACGTCGTAGCCGCCGTTTCACGATGCCGCGCAACGGGTCTATCTCATAAAGACCGTCAATTTCGTCCCCGAAAAACTCGATACGAATTGCCGTTTCGCTCTCGTGCGCAGGAAATATATCTACCACATCTCCGCGAACTCTAAAAGTACCCCGATGAAAGTCAATATCATTGCGTGCGTATTGCATGGCAATCAGCGAAGTCAACAGTTCCTGCCGGGGCATAGCCTGTTGGGCGAATAGGTCGAGGCGCATGGCACGGTATGTTTCCGGCGAACCGATGCCGTAGATGCATGAAACACTCGCGACAACGAGCACGTCGCGACGCGTGATTACGGACTGGGTTGCCGAGTGTCGCATTTTGTCAATTTCATCGTTGATAGAAGCTTCTTTTTCAATATACGTGTCGGTTTGGGGAACATAGGCTTCGGGCTGGTAATAATCGTAGTAGCTGACAAAATACTCAACAGCGTTGTTTGGGAAAAGGCTTTTAAACTCACCGTATAGCTGCGCCGCAAGAATTTTGTTGGGGGCGATGACTAGGGTAGGGCGGTTTACTTGAGCGACCACGTTGGCGATCGTGAATGTCTTGCCACTGCCTGTCACCCCGAGTAATACCTGGTGCGGGTGTCCTTCGTTGATACCGGATACCAGCTGTTGGATAGCGTGGGGTTGGTCACCTTCAGGGCGAAACGAACTGACAAGTTCAAATCCGTTCATGTCTTTGTAGAGCTTTCAGACAATCGGTCGGGAGGCACCACGACGGCGTTTTTGACACCCACGACCGTTCGAATCGTTCGCCGGACGTGTTCTACGCTCTCCTTGTCCGCGGTTTCGAACACGAATTCGAAATGACAGTCTCCGTTCTCTCCAGGCAGGTACTGTGCCCGTGTAATGCTGATATTCATGGGTCGGAGAGAATTTGTGATATCCGCCAGCATATTGGGACGTTGAGCGGCAGTAACCCGCATGCCAAACTCGAGATGGTCATCACCTGCCCACGTGGCACCTAGGATGCGATCAGGATTGCGTTTGGAACTCGAAAAATTTCGGCAGTCCGCGCGATGAATGGTAATACCGGTAGCTTTCGTAGCATATCCGAGGATGGGATGTCCAGGCATAGGATTGCAGCACTTTGCAAACGCCACGGCGATTCCTTTCTTGCCGTCGACGCGAATCATTTTTAATCGGGTAGCGTCGTCAACTTCGTGGAACACCTGAGGTTTGGGCTGGGGTTGTACGAGGTCCGCAACGTGTCTTCTGATTTGGCTGTCCAGTGGCTCCAGTTCGCCGATCTCGCGCAGTTTTTGTCGTATGCGTGTGCGTGCCTTTCCTGTGACGACGATTTCGAGCCAATCCAGATGCGGGTGTTGGTTTTTGGATGTGAGAATCTCGACGACATCGCCCGTCTGCAGGTTGTACCGCAGGGGCACCATCCTCCCATTGACTCGGGCGCCGATGCAGTGATGTCCTATATCGGAATGGATAGCATAAGCGAAATCGAGCGGCGTTGCCCCGTTTGGCAATTCTTTCACCTCGCCTTTCGGTGTGAACACGTAGACGTCGGCATCGTGCATGTCCCGGCGTACACTGTCTACCAAGTCCTCAGGATTCTGTGCATCCTTAAGCCATTCAAACATTTGGCGCAACCATTTGAGCTGCGTTTCCAGTTTGGGATCTTGTTTTCCGGCGCCTTCCTTGTAAAGCCAATGAGCTGCGATACCTTCTCGCGCTGTTCGGTCCATTTCCTCTGTACGTATTTGGACCTCGAGCGGCCTGCCGTTCTCCCGCATCACCGTCGTGTGAATCGATTGATACATATTCACTTTGGGCATCGCGATGTAATCTTTGAATCTACCCGGCACCGGGGGCCACAAATGATGAACAACGCCAAGCGCGTTATAACATTCATTGACTGTTTGGGTAATGATCCGTACCGCCAGAACGTCCATGACTTGGTCGAAATCGCGCCCTTGCTGCACCATTTTTTGATAGATACTGTAAAGGTGTTTGGGACGTCCGATTACTCTGGCGTTCACTTCGGCTTCTGCAAGACGTTCTTCGAGGAAACGGCAAGTTTCTTCTAACCAGGCCTCACGTTCTCGCCGTTTCATCGCAACAAGCGCCGCCATTTCTTTATACTCTGCCGGGTGAAGTTGGTGAAAAGCATGGTCTTCGAGTTCCCATTTCCACCGGGCAATACCCAACCGGTGCGCCAGCGGAGCATAGATATCAAGCGTCTCACGGGAGATGCGGATGATATTCTCACGAGGGAGATACTCAATAGTCCGCATGTTATGTAACCGGTCGGCAAGTTTTATGAGAATAACGCGGACATCTTGCGCGGTGGCAACCAGCATTTTGCGTAAATTGATGGCTTGTTTTTGTTCTTGACTGGTTATTTCGGAGGGGAAGTTCAATGCTCCGATCTTGGTGACGCCCTCCACCAGGTTGGCCACTTCGTCGCCAAATTGTTCGCGGAGTTGTTCCCGCGTGACGGCGGTGTCTTCAAGAACGTCGTGGAGCAAGGCGGCAGCCAAGGTGGTCAAATCCAGGCCAAGTTGGGCCAGAATCCGAGTGACTTCGATGCAATGGAGAACATAAGGGTCGCCCGAAAGGCGCATTTGCCCGCGGTGCGCTTCGTTGGCGACACGGTACGCCCGGCGCACTATATCGAGATCCGCATTTGGGAATTGTTTGCGGATGAGTTTCAGTAACTTTGCAAATTCTGTACGCATGATATTCGCCTCCGCCCTTAGCGGTCGGAAACGACGAAACCCCTTTTTGTAATTTTATCACGATGGAAGACAGATGTGCACTATGGGGTCATTTGGGAACTTATGCACGAACGTCTAGCAATCCGTTCTTGAAAGCTTTTGGCGAATCTGTGCTGCCTTATCAAAGATTTCCTCTTGGCTTATTCCAGCTCCCTCAAAAAGGGCGAAGATATTCGAATCAGGTGTTTCGGGTGGCACCGTGTGTGTTGCAGCCAGGATATATCCGCCGCCGTCCGAGGTCATTTTTTCGACAAGTTCCATTGTGGCGCGGCGGACTTCTTCGGCTGTGGCTTCGGGTAGAAGTCGTTGGGTGTCAACGCCTCCCATGAAAGTGAGTTGCTTGCCAAACTCGCGTTTCAGTTCCACCGGATCCATGCCCGGGCATAGACATTGAACGGGGTTCAAAACGTCAACACCGATTTCGATGAGGTCAGGAATGATCTCACGCAGTGCGCCACAACAATGATAAGCGACGGGTAGCCCGCGTCGTTTGCCTTCTTGTACTACGCGCTGTAAGTGCGGTTTGATAAGGTCTCGCCATTGTTGCGGACTCATAATAAGCCCTCGTTGTCCGGCAACATCGTCGCCGGTCCATAGCCAGTCTATCGGGTACCTTTTAATAGTTTCGTCTGCTAGTGTTGCCGCGAAATCCGCACAGCGTTCGAAGAAGGCGGCGGCAATTTCGGGGTATTCCGCCATGTCGAGCAAGGCTCGATCCATTCCGCGTAGTCGCCAGTACATTTCGAAAACGCACGGCGAGACGTCGACCCCGATGAAGTAGTCTCTTGCTGCGGTAACAACGGGTTCCATAAGTCGTACGAGAAAATCGACGCGATCTGTGGGAAAGCTATAGTGGAGCAATTCCTCTGGACTGATTTCAGCTAAAGGGAAGGAAGCTATCTGATTGAATTCGCCTTCTTTCACCCACCGTATGCCCCAGAAATCGGTGTGAGTATCACCCTCATTTTCGTGGACGATGCCTTCCATGGCATAGTTGTTGTTCACCCAGGTCTGACGAATGTCATTTCCTACAGCTTCACCAACATAGGTTGGCGGGATTTGGAGCAATTGGGCAAGTCGGCGTGTGGTCGAGGGATGAAACCACATGAATACGGGCACGCGGTCTACCGGCAACCGGCGCAAGGCTCTGGTCACCCGTTCCTTTGATGTCATGTTGAATCCTTTGTCGCTTTGGTTGTTTTCTAGTTTTTCTCCCCGACATGTCTTAGAGAAGACGATTTGATGTCTTTATTATACGCCTAATTTCGTAAGGGGCAACAGGACCTTTTTCGGCAGAATATGTAAGGTGGAGTAGCTCGGTTTGACTCGTTTTGAGCACGGTAGTACACTCACATGACTGACCATTGTCTTAGAAAACCTATCTTCTTTCTTGGGTGTTTGAGGTCGGTAATTCTGTTTACAGGGTTTCAATATAAGGAACACATCAGTGACTTTATCCGCTAACAGGTGTTTAAAAGGAGTGCTCTTTTGGGGTTGGCTGATTCTCTGCGCGAGCGGACTCGTTTTTTCAGAAGACAAAAAGGTGCTGTCACCTGCGGAGTCTGTTTCAGAACAGGTACCGCTTTCGTCTCAACCTTCGCCGGAGGCAACAAGTCAGGAGACACTTCAGGAGCCGGCTTCGCCGGAAGTTTCCTCTGTTACAGAACAAGCCGACCCGTCAAAAAGCGTTCTGCCCGAAAGAGACGAAGACACTCAATTGCGCTTGCGCTTTGACACGGTGCACCTGGAGAAGCTTTACGAAGCCGTTCGACAAGAAGAAAAACGTGAAACGTTGCGCATGTCGTTACGCGAGTGCATTGATTTGGCTCTTGAGCGTAACCAAGACATCGAGATCGCCCAGTTTCTCCCGCAGAAGGCAGAAGCGGACATCATGACGGCTCGCGGGGAATTTGACCCTGTTTTGTCGGGCAGTGCCACCTACATCCGAGCCCAGCAGCAGACCTCTTCTGAAATAAGAACGTACGGCGGTGTGAGTACACTGGACTTGTACCGTACGTCGGGAGATACCTCTATTAGCGGAAAACTAGGCTGGGGGACTGTCTACAACGTCACTCTGAACATGAGTAAAGAGGAAACGACCTACAACCGATTCATTGAAGAATGGAGCGGTGGGTTAACATTGACTCTTTCCCAACCGTTGTTGCGGGGCATGGGTCCCTCGGCGAATCTGGCTTATATTCGGCGGGCGAAAACGGCACGCTTGCAAGCCGAAGACCAGTTGCGCGGCCAAGTGATGACCACCTTGGCAGATGTTATCAAGGCATACTGGGACCTGGTCGGCGCTGTAGAAGGGGTGCGGGTGCGTGAAGAAGCCCTCGCCAGTGCAGAGCGTTTGCTGGATGTAAACGAGAAGCGGTATGCGTTGCAAATGGCTTCGGCACTTGATGTGACGCAAGCCAAAGCTGGGGTTGCCTCCAGACAAAGCGACCTCATTTCAGCGCGGACCCAAGCCCGTAACGCGGCGGATGCCTTGAAAAATCTCATGAATTTGCGCGCCCAAGACGTGCTTTCTCCGGTGAACATCATCCCTACGGATCAGCCGACGCTTCGGGATGTGGAATTAGACGAGGAAAAGAGCCTTGCGTTGGCTTTGGAAAACCGTCCCGAGATACATTCAGCGCAATTGGCCATCCAACAGGCGGAAATTGAACTAGCACGGGCAGAAAACAATCTTTTGCCGCGGTTGGATGTTCAGGGTAGCGTTAGTCAGGGAGGGCGAGGACATTATCCCTCCGATGTCTTCGAGGGGGTCCAAGAGCGACGAGATAACTCATATACGGTTGGTGTTCAAGGCTCGGTTCCCATTGGGAACCGTGCGGCGCGGGGTGCGTATCATCGTGCGTTGCTGGAAAAGAGGGAGGCAGAGCAACGGCTGGAGAAAGTGAAACAGGACATCATGTTGAGCCTTCGTGTCGCTTTGCGAAATGTGGCTACCACACGCATCCTCGTGGAGAGCAACCGTCAAGCGCGTGCCCTTCAGGAAACAAATGTGGCGGCGGAAGAGCAGCGGCTCAAGCTGGGAATGACGTCTAGTTTCGAAGTACTGCGGGTGCAAAGCGACTTAACCGTGGCGCAAGTACAAGAGACCCAGTCAATCATTGCATACGAAAAAGCTCTAGTCGACCTTCGCCTTGCCGAAGGTGTGCTTTTGAACGAGCTTGGAATCGCTTTTGAACCAGAGAAAGGCGAAAAGCCGATTTCCTATTTCCGCAGCCTGATTCCCGCGGCGTTACGTTAAGCGGGCGTGTTTCTTGCCGCTACCTGTAGCTAGGGTGTTGTCTCTGATCCCTGCTGTTGATTCTGCGGCTCTTGATTATTCGTGCTTTCGGTCTGTTTCTGAGACTCGGCATCCTTTTCAGCCTGTTCCTTCGCTTCCTTTTCTTTGGGAGTCAGCACTTCCAGAGCGACGGAAGACTTAAATACCAACGGTTTTGCTTCGGGATCTTTGGGTGTAGACAAATCGACGAAAACTGCTTCCTTAATGTAGTCAAGGCCGGGGAAACGTTCGTCCAGGAATTCATTTCCTCGCATCATGATTTCTCGCTGATACCGCGCGGGCTGTTCACCATATTGCGAATTTAGCGCATCCACAACTTCCATCCCATAATTCACTTTGCCAATTGGAGAAAACCCCATGTTATCGAGACGGGAGTTGTTGCCGTAGTTAATGAAGATTTGCATCGTTCGCGTATTTGGACCGGCAGCCGCAAAGGAGATTGTGCCGCGTGTATTTGATTCGATTACGGGGTCATCTTTGATGGGCGCTTCGCGATACTCAGCTCCGATATCGGGTTTCGCCGGTATTCCAAATTGAACGACGAAATTGGGCACAACTCGGAAGAACTTGGCACCATTAAATACTTTGTCTCGTACCAATTGATACATGCGTTCGTGACCATGGGGTGCCCAACGTTTGGTGAAGCTGGCGACGAAATCACCTTTTGATGTCTTGAACCGAACCATGAATACGTCCGGCGGATTGCCTTTCGCATCCGTTGGAGGCTCTGTACGTTCGCGGAAGTAGAGGATTTCTTTGTCTGCATCTTGGGAATCCGCGGAAACAACAGCGTCACCGAACACCCCCGCTTTGACGGTCTCTTTTTTTGCAATAATGGGTTTTGCTTGTGGGTCAGAAGCATCGGACTCCACAACAAACGAGGCTTTTTTGATGAAGTCCATGTTTGGATACTGCTGTTCGAGGAACAGATTGCCCATCGTCATGATCTCTTTCAGTTTTTTAATGGGTTCCTCGGCATATTCGGCGTTCATAGAATCCAACGTTGATATTCCGTGAATTACCTCGCCGATCGGGACAAAGCCGTTAGAATCCAGTGATTTGGAGTTGTCTCCCAAGTTAACAAACAGCTGCATAGTTCGGGTCTTGGGGCCGGATTGTGCAAATGTAATTTTGCCTCGGACATTGGATTGATTGTTCGGTGGGTCATCCTCGATGAAAGCCTCTTTCCATTTAGCAATCTGGCTAGGTTTTGCTGGGATACCCCATTGCACGGCAAATCCAGGCAACACACGATAAAACCTCGCCTCATTATGAACGCCTTCTTTGACTAGTTCGTATAGTCGCGCAACACCGTGGGGCGCCCAATCCCGATAGAAAGCCGCAACAAAATCGCCATTGGAACAATGGTAACGGACTAAGAACTTTTCCGGTACTCCCCCGGCGGGGTCCGTAGGAGGTTCGGATAATTCGCGGAAATACTTCACTTCTTCATTCGGCCCCGGGGTTGGAACCTCTTCTTTTTCTTCTTCTTGAGGATTCGCCGTAGGTTCTTTTTCCAGACGTTCCGTCGCCGAAAGGGCCTCGCGGATAGTCTCGTTGGTGAGACGAGCAGGCATGAACTGATACCAGAAACCGAAGGCAACAGCCGCAATGGCCAAAACAAACACTATAATCACAGCCGTTTTCTTACTCACAGTAACCTCCATTCCATTGACTAAAGTGCGTTTTCCGGGTGAACATAAGGAGAATTACTCTTCCAGTTCGCCCCGCGGATAGGAACCCAATATTTTTACTTCTTTACAGAAGGCAGCCACTTCCTCCAGTCCTTCCCTGAGATTAGGGTCTTCAACATGTCCCAGCATGTCAATGAAGAACACATATTCCCAAGCCTTTCTTTGTGAAGGCCTTGACTCTATTTTTGTCAGGTTTATTCCTCGGGAAGCTAACGGGTTAAGTAATGAGTACAACGCTCCCGGTCGATCCTTTATGGCACAAAGGATAGATGTCTTGTCTTGTCCGGTTCGTTTCGACATCTGGTGTCCGATTACGAAAAACCTCGTAAAATTGTTTGCGGCATCTTCTATGCCCGGCACCAAGATTTTAATATTATACAGTTCTGCCGCCAATTCACTTGCGATCGCCGCGGCGCCTTCTTCATTTGCGGCAATTTGCGCGGCTTCTGCCGTGCTACTGGTTTCAATCTGGTCGGCGTTTGGAAGATTCGCCTTTAACCAGTTTCTGCACTGAACAAACCCTTGGCTTTTCGAATACACCCTTTTGATCAACTCGAACGGGGTGTTAGAAAGAAGATTCTGCTTAATATGCATCATAATTTCATTCACGATGTGTAAGTCGGAGACAATAAATCGGTCGAGCGTGTCGCTCACCCCTCCGCCGCTGGCGGTTTCTACGGGTACAACCCCATAGTCGCAGCGTTTTCGCTCGACTTCTGTAAACACATCGTCAATCGTCGGCATCGGGTGGTACTCGGCATGAGAACCGAAAAGTCGCAAGGCAGCCATGTGGGTGAAGGTGGCTTTTGCTCCGAAAAAAGCAATGCTGACGGGGCGCTCCAACGCGCGCACGGCGCTGATGATCTCGCGGTAGATTCCTTTCACGGCGGCATCAGGAAGAGGTCCTGCGTTAAACTTGCGTAATCGGTCGAAGATAGCCTTTTCACGTTCTGGCACATAAAAAGCCGTATTCTGGACGCGTTTGATCTCGGCAATTTCCAGCGCGCAACGTGCTCGTTCGTTGAGCAGACGGAGAATTTCCAAGTCACACTCGTCGATACGCTTACGTAGATCATCCAGGTTCACTGCCCGTCTCCTTCAATGACGTCGATGGGAGCATAACTCACCATGAAATCGCGGCTTTTCCCGTTTACAAACTTTATTCTCGCCTTGAGGTTTTTACCGGATCCACTGGTGAACATGACGACCCCCATTCCAAACTTTGCGTGGCGCACACGCACTCCGGTCCGTAACTGAGAGCAAATATCCGTCGCCAAGCGGTCGCTCCGCGCCTGGTGGGGAGCGAATGGCTTTGCCGTTGTAGGTTCTTGGTTCTGAGCGTCTCTTGTTTCATGAGTGTCGTCAATCTGTTTCAGTAGTCCGCATGTCGCAATTTCATGGACAAATCGTGACCTAACGGAATCGCGCCAATCGCCATATTGAAGTCGTCTGCGCGCTGCAGTGAGGACAAGGCGTTTTCGGGCGCGCGTCATGGCAACATAACACAGCCGGCGCTCTTCCTCCAGCGCCTCGCCGCAATCCGCCGAGGCAGCATGAGGCAACAAACCCTCTTCCAAACCTATCAAGAATACCTGGTCGAACTCAAGGCCTTTGGCGGCGTGGCAGGTGAGGAGCGCTACAGCAGGCGTTTGCGTGTCCCAAGTATCGAAGTCGGACATGAGCGCCAAATCTTGGAGAAACGAAGCCAACCCTCCGTTTGGGTTTTTATCGTCCCTCTGAACGCATGACGAGAAAAATTCGTCAACGATATCCACCCGCGATTGTTCGCCAGAACCTTCTGTCCGCATCACGTATTCCCGGTACCCGATTCGTTCCAATAACGTCTTTACAATGGGGCTAACCTTCTGTTCATTGCGTGCCATGAGCGCCAGGTCATCAATGAGGTGGACGAAATTGGTGAAGTTTTCCCGCATGCGTGAACTGAACGTCTGATCGGATTCGGCTTCTCGCAACACAGCGAGCAACGACAAATTTCTTTCTCGCGCATATTCTTCGAGTCGGGTTAAAGTGATTTCTCCAATACCTCGCGGGGGAACATTTATGATTCTTCGTAAAGCGACGTCATCATGAGGGTTGGTGATCAGACGTAGGTAAGCGGTAATGTCTTTGATCTCTTTTCGGGCGTAAAATTGTATGCCGCCAATAACGACATAGGGAATATTGTGTGTTCTCAGGGCTTCTTCCACAAGACGCGACTGCCCATTGGTGCGGAACAAGACCGCCGTGCTTCCGAATTGGTCACGAGTGCGGCTTATTTCTTCGGCAACATACGCGGCTTCGGCTTCGCTATCTTCCGTTTCTTTGAAAAGAACGGGTTCCCCATCTTCCGCAGCGGTCCAGAGTGTTTTCCCGAGGCGTTTCTGATTGTGGGCAACAAGGCTATTTGAGGCTTTCAGGATGTTTCCCGTACTTCGATAATTCTGTTCCAATCGGACAACCTGGGCATGCGGAAACTCCTTAGAAAAATCCAGGATGTTGTTTAATTCGGCGCCCCGCCAACTGTAGATGCTTTGATCCTCGTCGCCGACCACAAAGAGATTGGGATTCTCGGCTGCTAAAAGTTTCAGAATAACATATTGTGCATGGTTGGTGTCTTGGTATTCATCCACGTGGATGTGAGTATATCGTCGGCGGTATCGGTCAAGAATGTCCTTATGATTTTGAAAGAGTTCCACGGTTAAAACCAGAAGGTCATCGAAATCAACACCATTGGAGGTTACCAATGCGCTGCGGTAACGCCTCCATGCCTCCAGAAATGATTCCTCCTCCGTGGCTTCTTCCACGTGGATTTGTTCCGGGGTTGTAAGTCGTTGTTTTTGAAGGCTTATCCATGCAAGGGCGTCTCGGTGGCTAACTCGAGCTAGATTGGGTGGTAAGTCCGCGACGATCTTTCGCATGAGGGCGAGCTGGTCAGCTTCATCGAAAACGGAGAAATCATTGGTTCGCCCTAAAGTCTCCATATGGCGCCGCAATACCATCAAACCAAATGAATGAAAGGTGCCCAGCCAAGCGCCTACTCTGTTTTCCCCGAGGCGCTGTGCCACCCGTTCACGCATCTCATTTGCAGCTTTGTTGGTGAAAGTTAAGGCAAGAATGTTGCGGGGGTCAACTCCCTTTTCCAGGATCAACCAAGCAATTCTCTCGACAATTACCATCGTCTTTCCGGTTCCTGCGCCGGCCAGCACGAGGGTAGGATGTCCGGTTGTAGTAACAGCACTTTTTTGGGAGTTGTTAAGATTAATCACACGAGATTCCGACAATTTTAAGGCATTTCCTAATGGTAAGAAATGGTAAGAATTGCTATTTTATAGTAGGATAATATGGGTTTCAAACTATACCCAAAGTATCCGTCCTCTTTTCTGGGCCTTGCATTCTAGGCGACTTATTGGGAAAGCGCATAAGCTCATAAACATGTGGTAGCACATCGAGGAGATAGACCTTGGCTTCTGCGCATGGTTGTCATTGCGAGGGGCGAATTCCCGAAGCGCCGAAGCAATCCCCTTGTCCGTGCAGCGCAAGAGCATGTGGGGCAGGGGAAGGGGTAATCTCCGCATAACCAAGGGGATTGCCACGTCGCCCTTTCAGGGCTCCTCGCAATGACAGCAGTGGGGGACGCAGCACAAGAGGCAACGGGAAGAACTCGGGGCAATTTACGGGTATCCAAGGGGATTGCCACGTTATCCTCTCGGGGCTCCTCGCAATGACAGCGGCGGGGCTATAGTGCAATGGAACGTGGCACGGAAAAAAGAATAATCCCAAATGCTCGAGGGCTTTGTAAATGGCTCAAACATACTTCGGGGACCACGCGTCGGCGTCTTTTCCTTAATGCCCTTTATGGAAAATCCCCTTTTCAATTCATCATTCAACGTAACAGAAAGTGCCAAAGGTACTGCACTTATACAAGAAGTTGAATCCTTTCCCTAGAAATTGGTATAAAATAGTCCTTGTCCAGGCTTGAACCATTTGCACGGCGTAAGCGTTTGTCCCGGTTCCTTATTCAAAGGGTAATGGGGACATAGGCCGCTCGTGCTGGAGTTTACGCTGGGGCGTAGCCAAGTGGTAAGGCACCGGGTTTTGGTCCCGGCATTCGTAGGTTCGAATCCTCCCGCCCCAGCCAAATAGTGTATTCTCTGTTTCCCGT